>Ga0214542_1000458_pt1 | contig 73513 bp, 33 predicted proteins | sample CNSS1metaG_FD_160096 | JGI IMG/M metagenome (GOLD analysis project Ga0214542, IMG submission 160096) | Root nodule microbial communities from cowpea collected in UCLA plant growth center, Los Angeles, California, USA - CNSS1 | ecosystem: Host-associated > Plants > Roots > Nodule | place: USA...
TTGAGAAATGAACCTTCACATCTAGATAGCATGCTATCTTAATGTCCAGTGGGAATTTTCAAAAAGCTTTCTTAAACAACTTCACCATATTTATAACTCTAAAAGGGAACAAGATAATCCTTCATCAAAGAAGAAGAAAAAATTATATATCATCAAAGTCTCAATACAATATTGGTGTATTTTTCACAATAACTAAGATAGAGGGGAGGAAACATTTATCATTTTATTTTTTTACTATTATTATTGTTTTATCTCTTCATAATTATTTTTATTTTTATATTTATTTTAAGTGAGATGTCCCTAACCTTATTGTAATTTACATTTAGTTCTCGTTCTTATTTATTTATGTATTTATTTATATTTATCTCTAGTTGTGCATTTGTCATATTTATTCAATTTATATATACTCTCATTTATTTATTTATATTTATCTCCAGTCACATACCGGTCCTTTTTATTTATTATATTTATTTTTAGTTAAACACTGGTCCTATTTATTTATTTATACAATTATATGATTTAATATCAAAATAAAACTTATGATAAATAAAGATTTGATTTTTGTAGTTGGAGCTATAACCTTGAAGATTTAAATGAGCAGTTAGTACTCAAGATGAGATGTTCTTGAGTTACTTTGTTGGCTATGATGAGACTCAATTATCCTCACTAGTTACTACAAAATTGATCAAATCCTTTATAAAGTAAAATAAAGATCCAAGTTTTATGGATTTGAAAAGAGTTTTCATTTTATTTTATTTTATTAAGATATGTTATATTTTGATGTGATAGTTGTCTCACTTCCCTATTTTATGATTGTGTTTGAAAATAAAATCTTATAATCTCATCGTAGATGGCTGCCCCTAACATGCCTGACCCATTCGTTGTCGATATAGTAGTAGTTTCCAGGAAACGCATGGCAGACAAATGCGATAAATAATTCGATAACATTTCAAGGAATAGGAAATTCTACCATTACATCCCTAAATGCTCCAAATGCACTGATTATCCTTGAAGGACAAATTAAAGTCACTTTTTATTTACCCCCAATAGTCCAAATGAATCCTATCCATAATCTTTTTCCTCCACATGTTTAAAGACTAATATATGAGGGGAAAACTATAAATAAATAATACTTCTTCCTGTTCTAGTGTAGAAAATATAATATGTACCAAATGATGTAAATTTAATATGCATACAGTACTGTAAAATATATAAATATATGTATATGTGAATATTTAAGTATGTTATATGTTATTGTAAAATTATGTGTTAAACTTTTATAAGTATAATAGAAAATAATAGTAAAAATAAAAATAAAAATTTGGTTGTCACATAACAGGGTGGTGCTCAACGCTGAAGCTCTCGGTAAAGGTGGCGCTCAACGGTGAAAATCGCCACCTTAGCACTCTATCACATAATGGCCACTGACTTGAACTTTTTTAAAGTTGGCACTCAACATCCCTAGGCCACTGCTCAACATCATACTAGAAAATCCATGAAAATGAGAGTTTTGCTTGCTCAACTATCAATATGATATCTTCCATCCTTCATAGTTCCAACTAGTTTCAAAACACTTTCTAATGGATATCAAATTGATCAATTGCACCAACCACAAACATCTCATTTAAGCTCATACCAAAACCAACATAATTTCTAAGATAAACAAGTCACATGTGAATGTTAAATTAAGCTAAAACTAGCATACCAACCTGGAATTGCCAAAGAATACATCTTTAGATTCCCTAAATTGGATTACATACTCATAAACTTGTATAACTCAATAAAAACATTTTTGACTCAGAAAATAGAATTTTACTCTATCAACCCTTCATTTAAACCAAGAAAGCACCATTTCAAATTTTGACAACGCCACATTGGCTATTTTCTCAATGTTCATTCTATCACAGACTAAAAACCACTACCAACTAGAATCTGACTACCAATCAACCATTGAAATAAAAATTCCATACATTATCATATCTTACTTAATTCAATTAGAAATACATCAAATACTTCAAATTTTAAACAAGAATTAACATGTAACCCACAATTCAATCAGAGATTAAAGTCACGATACAAAACCTAGCTTCCCTCACTTGTGACCCAACTCAATCGCTCTGAAAACACCAAAACGTCTCTAACTCTACAGATGTTTTATCTACATACAGAAATATCACAAGAATGATCAAAACTTACCATTATGATTACTGATCAACAAAGACTTGTTAGAAGACTAAAATGACACATACAAACGGAAGAAAGCTCACATGTAAAAGAAAAATATATTGGAATCAAGAAAAGAGCAAAAAACCAACTTACTTAAACAAAGAAACTAGTCGATCCAAATTGAAGAACTCACTGCGAGGATCACCCCTACAATATCGGATCTTTAATTAAACGAACGAGAGGTGAGAACTCCTATAGAGAAGGTAGAGAACTCTAGAAAAGTGATTTGTAGAGAAATAATGTGTTTTAGAATAATGAAACTCATTTATAAAACTTCCTATTTAAACCCTTTTTAATATTAAATAACTAAAATAACTAAGTCTCACTATTTTTAAATCACTATCAATTCTAAAAGACCATTTTCTAGTTTCTCACATATTTGCTTACATTACTTTTATAAATAATTGAAGAAGTATCATGTAGTAATTAATTTTCTTGTTGTACTATTTGTTATCCATTGAAACCATAAGTTTCAAACATTTTAATGAAATAATCTCTACTTTTACTTGTATCTTCCGTATAAAGATTTAAAGATTTATGAAAAGAAATATATTTGTAATTAAGAGTAAAATTGAAATTTTATTTCTTGACAAATTTTGTCAATAATAAATTTTTAAAATATAAAAAATAGACATATATCATCTTTATTTAGAAAAAGAGACCTTTTGCACTCTTTTATAATATGTTAGAAAGTTTAACTTTTTAACTCGGGTCATGGCATCAGAAAATTAGTAAAATTTTGGTTTTCTAGAATTGAATTGTGATATGCTTTTTGTGAAAAATAGAAAAAAAAAACTATAACTTAAAGAATAAATCATAAAAGTTAAAATAAATAATAATATTTTGTTTTTAAGTTTTCAAATAATAAAATAAACTTTGAAGATTTAGAAAATTATTTAATAATAAAACTATTCGAATATTTTATTATTAAATAATTAAATTATAAAAAATTTGATTAAAACCAATTTTATTTTATAAAAATCTTCACCTATGTAGGAACCTTTCTCTAAACCTCATCTACCTTTTCTATAAGTGTCTAATAATTCATCTCATCTCTTTGAAGATCCAAGTTTACTTTAGGATTCTTATTGTTAAGGGCAACAAATTTGCTTTTTTCATTAAATTGTATAGTTTTGTCCTTTTTTTTATTAAATTTCTGGAATTTGATTAAGGTTTTTTTATCAAAATTGAAGTTGTGAATACGAATGTTTGTTTTGCTTTATTAGTGTAATTGACATAATTCTAGTGTCAATTTTGATGAAAAAATCTTGCTCCGCTTTAAGAAAATTAATGAAAAAGATCAAATTGTATCAATTCAAAAATCGGAACTAAATTAAAAATAAAAAACACTAAAGGACCAACTTAACATTTTTAGACGAAAATATGAATCAAAAGAGTAATTCAACCAAAATTCACTTTCAAAATATTGACCAAAGATCCACCATTGCATAACCACACACCATTGGACTTTTCATCCAAACAACATATATACAACATATATATATATATATATATATATATATATATATGACATGCAACCTTTATCAAAAAGTACGATGACTTTCATACCCTGAAAATATATCGATGAAAGAGACTTTAAAAGATTTAGACAAATATTACCATATATCTGTTTAATTTCATTTTTATTCATGTCTAGTTAGTTAATTGTATTTCCTTTCCAAAAATTATTATCACTTTCCATTTCCTTTTTAAATATATTTTCGGTTATCTAAAAATAATTTCTTTCTTGACTTTCAAATTCATTCCACTATTATTTACTCTACTTTTTTTTTTTTATTCTAATATGTTTTACATTATATTACAAAATATATATATATATATATATATATATATATATATATAATCACTAAAAAAGTTAATTGCATAATCCAACACAAATAATTCAATTCTTCACATTAAAATTATTAAATACAATAACAATAAATATTTAAAAATTATATCTTCACATTTAAATAATTAAATAAATTCAACTCCATTTCAAATATCTTATTTATAATAAATAAAACGAATTATATTTTTCTTCAAAAAAATATTACAACATACAATTAATTTTGTGATCATTATTACTTCATTTATTTTCAAATTATTTCATCTACTTAAAATTATTCTTTAACTATAAAATTTAATTCAAATCAAATATCTTAAATCATCTTATTCTTTATTCTTATTTTACTATTATCTATTAATAACTTTTTAAATAAAAAAATAAAAAAAAATTATTTAAAATATCTTAAGTTACTATATTTTTTATTTTCTTCTAAAATAAAATTTTTTAAATAAATTTCTATACTTTTTCTATTTTTAAAATTTTATAAATTTCAATTAAAAAATTCTATATTTTCCTATATTTTTAAATTTTTTCTAAATAATTTTTTTTAATAAATTTTAATACTTTTTTCTATTTTATGAATTTTATAAATTTCTCTTAAAAATTTTGATATTTTTTATGTTTTTATGTTTTAATATTTCTACAGTTTTAAATATTTTTTTTTATGTTTTATAAAAAAAAATTATACATTTTCGGAAAAAAAAAAACTACATATATAGGAGAAGAGTCTAGTTAAATAAATAAAATGCACGTGAGTCTTTTAATTGTGATTTAAATCACTTTTCGTAAAGAAAAAAGATAAATTTCAAAATTAGAGTATTAAAATAAGGCATTAAAAAAAACTATAACAAATTAGACAAACATGAAATGAACAAATGTTATGCATCATCCTAAGTTTTATTCCAAACAAACAAAGAAACAAAGATTGACCCTGTGAGTACAACAACAGCTGCATCAGCTTGTTTTGAACGCCAACCAAAGCTCACTTTCTTTTGTTACTTCTTTCGCATCAATACCCAGACGCCATGATATTCGTTGATGGCAATTCGTTCTCTACTCCTTCATCCTCACCATCTCAACCTGAGGTCCCTCTTTCTTCTTCTCTTTCTCTCACCCGTTTCCCTTTTCGTGATAACGAAGTGAAAAAAAAAAAAAAACATTACTAATATTTTTACTAATTGGTGGAATTCTTTGTTGGGCATGCTTTGTTTGGTATTCTCATTCTTGTTGAATTATTCTTCTGATAAAGTTTACTTGTTTTAGAAGGAGCACAATCATAGAAGAAAACTTGGGAAGTGTGAGTGAGATCCATTTTTTTAAGAAGTTTTCCGAGTCATGTCAGTTTTAGGTTTCGATGATCTAGTTTTGTAATTTAGAGTCATTCTCGTTTTTTTAAAGTTTTAGTTTTTAAATTTGAAGTCCAAAGCACACAATTCAGTCACGATTTGTGATTCGGAGTTAATTGGGTGAGATGGAGGTGGCCATAGTGGGGGATGGGTCTTTTTCAGATTGATAAAGTAGGTTGAATGGTTTACCCCTAAAGACCGAAAATCAAAGCTACCTTTTAGTTCAAAGAATTGAATTAAAAGTGTTTCAAATTTGCATCAAAAAGGCAAAAAACTGAAAACTTATTACATCCCTGGATTGGCCTTAGCTTAATCTTCTTTAGCAATTGTCTGCGTTGTTTACTGGACTGGACAACTGGGTTAAGTTTGTGGCTTTTCTTTAAATGATATTTGGACCACTGATATTTTATTTAATAGTATGATTCATTCATTAGTTTTTCTGAGAACAGAATCTAAGATGGAAAATTGATGCCATCTAAGATGAAGAAAACTGAAGGCATGGTGATAGATAAACCAGGGCAAGCTAAAGCTATCAAAAAATAAAAACAGGATAAAATTGTATTTCATTTGTGTCCTACACTTGTACAAGCCTGATTGTGCTGGATGAAGACCTTTAGCCAAGAGGGCTTTTTGAAATTCATCTGGGCCTTTCCACCTCCTCATTGGGCTTGCTAACACATGTACTGTTGTACATAACAATTTTGTTTGCATAGACTTATTACTTGACCTTCTACACTTAGGACCTCTTGTATACAAATTGCCATGTTCTTCACTAAATAAATGATGGTAACTTACACCTCAAAGGCAAAGAATAATAGAAAGCGTGTAATGATATATATAGCTTATTATTTGTTAGGCTATTGCTTGCATGATTGGAAGTTACTAGGTTTGTGATGCAAGTATAAATATGATTTTAGTATCATTTCATCACCATGTGAAGATCTGCATTTTGTGCTTATGAACAGGGAGATGACATTCTACTTGCTTTGCTGGAAAATCCCAATCTGATATCAGCCACAAGTTCTTTTAAGGCTAACTCGGAGAGGAAGTTCTTAGCATCTGATGAGTCTGGTTCAGAGAGATCAAAGTGGGTTTATATATTCCAGAAAGAATATGCTACAGTTGACCCTGCCCTCGTTGATGTAACTTTTTAACCGTCTGTAATGTCATTAAGATGTTATATATTACATGAAATGCAACCATTTCCCGTTTACTTTAGTAACGTGTAAATATATATATGCATATATATATATATATATATATATATATATATATATATATATATATATATATACACACACACATACACATATATATATATATATATATATATATATATATATGTATATATATGCACACACACATACACATATATATATATATATATATATATATATGTATGTATATTTCAATTACTATGTGACTTCTGCTAATTCGCCTTCAATTGAATCTGTTATATGACATGGCAGATTATTTTCCGCCATTTTTTGTGATCTTTGATTACACTGAATAATCTGAGGAATCGGCAAATCTGCCTGTATGATTGGCAATTTATATTTCAAATCATTTTAAACAATTTTACTACTCTATTTTAAGAATGTTATTCATGTGCTTCATTTTCCTCGCATATCACTAGTTTGTTGGCACTGATGAAGCAACAACGTGTGTTGGCCTTGTTATTCGGAACCAAAAAAATGGAATGTAAGGACTGGGAATTTGTGGCTAGATTACTGTATATTAAGTTTCACAAATATTCCTTCTACCAGTTGTTCAATTTGTTTTTTTTTTTATTTCTTTTAATGCAGGACATCAGTTGCTCATATGGATTCGCCAAATATTGTAGAAATGGGCCTTTCCCAAATGTTATCATCACTTGTTGCAAACAGTTTGGAGACCGAGTTCGATGTGCTTTTCCTTCTCTTTATCTCTGCATTCTATAGTGGCTTTATGTCATCAATATGTTCAATGACTTCTTTTTGACTTAGATTATCTTCTGAAATAAAAGTTGCTTTGTCCCAACTGCAGGTGCATCTCATAGGGGGGTTTGAAGAAGTGTCACTGCAAGTCTGACCAGGGTCTTCTGCTTTGTTTGTGAATTTTCAATTTCTAGTTTCCACTCAGACAGTATAATTGTAGTTGGATCGGTTGAACTTTTGTGCAGCAGGCAAATGGTAGCGCAATATCAGAAAGCCCAGCATATTTGGATGGTTATTCCTTTCCTTTGTGTTCAAAGATTGTTCATACTCTATGGTCAAGACATGAGAAGTTTCACCTCCGAACGTTATGTGTTCTTGGGCATAATACCAGAAGAGATTCTGATGGAAACACATACCCCTTTTTCAATGGATTTGCGGTCAGCTTCTGCTTTAAACTTTTGTCATTACGTCTAGTTCATTTGCAGTATGTGATAAACCTTACTTGCCATCATTATAAAAACATATTTACTTTGTTAGAGAATTCTAGGTTCGGGGTCATAGAAGAAAGAAAAGAGATATAGATGGTGCTAAATGACCCTTATTAAATAAGAAACCACTACTTAAATCACTTTCTTAACTAACTAATTGATTTTTTAATATATTCTAAAGATATTGTAAAAGGTGTTGTACTCTTTTTTAGTGAATAATTACACATATGTTCAAACTTTTGAATGGGATCTTTGAGTTCTTCCATTCTATGCTTTCAGGTGGAGACTGCATCTGGTATAGTCATCCCAGCTATTTTTGATGGAACTTCAAGATGTCCAGATGAGATTGTCAGAAGAATACGAGTATCTGTTTCTTATGAAGATGCCAATTGGAATGAAAAGTTACTAGAAACATATGATTGTGGCTCTGACTGTTTCAAAATTGCTCCTTGTCGCTGGTAACAAATGAAATTTCTTGAATTCATTTTCAAATCTTGCATGTGGAAAATACTTGTGAAACCAATGCAGAGATAAAATAGTATAGGAAGAAATCCTGCAAAGTGAGCATTTATTAACGTATATAGAAAAATAAATTGTCCAAGGTCATTCTTGATGGTTAAAAAATCGTTTTCTTAGTGGGAAGTAATGGATTAAATATTTTCTCTGGTTTGATCTGATATTGATTTCCAAAATCCTTTCTCTTCAATTCTGATACACTTATGCTTCCTGGTCTCTTCTTATCTAGGACTCTTCGTCAATATCATATTGCTTTATCACTTCTGAATTGTTCTGATTCGGAAATTCTTTCAACGTGTTCAACTTCACCTACTGCTGAGGCGCCAGATTTTGTGGATAATTTAAGAAGGTAAAACCTATGGTTGATTCTTATTTTATATATTTCAAGCTATCATCTTATTTCAAAATTCATCATTGTCTGAAATGATGGGGACATATTATTAAAAAGAATCCTATGGTTAATAATATTCTTGATAATTCAGTTTTTAACCTAGTTCAGTGGCATCATCCAATCAATATAGGCAACCTCACCTAGTCGGATGAAAATATTGTCGTTGTTGTCTTCAGATGATGGATTTAACAGTTTTTTTGAATCATAGTTGTTCTTGAAAGATTTTATTTAATGTATACTTAAATGAACAGTCTAATTTACATTTTATTTTTTTCTGATAAAAGAAATAAAAAAGAATCTTGTTGCTGCAACTGGAAAGCTTCATCATTACCATTAATTTCAACTGTAAAACTTCAAAAGCTTTCATTCATTGCCTTGGTTAATCTTTATCTGTCTTCGGAGATGCTGAAATTGAAACTTTTGGCTCTAATTCTCTTCTCTAATGTATTCTCTTCTGTGCAAGAGTTTTTATAAGATTGTGCTTATCTGCACTTTTCTATGCAAATATATTCAAATTATTAGATTCATATTTAAATCTATGTGCAGCCTATTATTTCCCAGACTTTTTTCAATACTTGCATAAACATCACGAGATAATAGTAATAATCACATATTCAGGCAGTGGACTTATTTGATCGAGCATCCACACTGGACAGAAACCTTTCCTACGAAGCAGGCTCGCACTTTTGCTAGAAGTTCTGATGGAAAATGGATAAGGTGCTAATCCTTTTCAATAATTGGATTAGCTTGTCATAACGTTTTATTTGTCATTCATGGAAGTTATCGAATTGCAGACAAGAGGTTTATGGTGTCTTAGTTTAGTTTTAAAATAGTATAGTATGTGAAATTAGCATTGTTTCGAGAAGAAGTTCTGCTAAGGAGAACATTAGGAATCTGATTTTTCCTGAAGTTCCTAGAAACTGATAAGTGGAACAAAAATGAGGTAAAGATTAGCCATTATTTGTGAAGCTCTATCATAAGCTTAGGATATGGTAAAAAAAACATGTTCTTTAATACATTATTTCAAACACCGTTTTCTATTGATTGAAATTATTAGGACTTAAAATACTACGAGGTCCTCACTTTCTTCTGAATGTAATGCAGCTAATGAATGTGTTGAAAATTGTGTTTCAAAGATTATGTTATCATTCTGAATGTGTAATTGTTGCAAGAGAATAGCATTTGGCTTCAGCACCAGATCTAGTATCTATATTTTTACTTATCCATGAGAGCAGGTTCCCCTCAAATGAGAACATAATCAAAAGTATATTAAATTAACAATTCATGCATTCTTGATGTATTGAAGAATGCAGATGGCAATATCCAAATCACTATCACAAGGAGAAATTGAGGAATTAATTTATCACACTGATTACAAATGTGATGCTTGGCCTAGTAATAGAGATATTTCAGTCTTCACACAAGTTCTCTATTTACCCCCAAAGAGTTTGAGATTAGGATCATAGAAGTGTCACTAGGGTAGCAATCAAGCGTGTTAATCTCAAGTTTATCTAAATCGTACTTTATCCATGAAATGACTACCAAAGAAGGATTGAACAATATCAACGGCCAAGAAATATGTGAGCTGCCCTAAGTCTTTTCATTCGAAATTGATTGTGGATAGCAAATTTGAGCAAAAATCATTACTAATCATGACCATGGTTTCAACATTAGACATAAGATAAATGCAAAGGCCAAATGGAGATTTAAAAGAAAACATAGTGACCAGTACCAATCACATGAACAAAGAAATGAGGGGTTTCTCCCTGTACCTTCAAACATTTCATACCACAAAAAAAAAATTTAAATTCTCATTTGTTCCTCAGAAATTTAAATTCTCATTTGTTCCTCAGATAGAAGTAACTACATTTTTACTCTCAGTAACTCATTCAATCGACATGCTGTACATTTTGTTGTATGAATGTTGACGTCCAGTATTTTTTTTTTATATATTTTTTTTACAAATATCGATATATATTTTTTCTTTTAATTTTTATTATTTCTTTTGTCAGAAAATTAAATTTTTTAATTTAATTTATTTCAAAATATTATTTATTTTTGATATATTGTATAAAAATGAATTAGACATATTTATATAAATATATATTAATATTTTATCTTATTACTAAAATATATATTAAAAAAATAAAAAATAAATTTAAGGAAATTAAAAATAAAAAATGTGAATAAAATATGAAAATAAATTAAAAGATAAAATAAAAAAATAGAAAAAACGAAAAAAAAATTTATATATATATATATATATATATATATATATATATATATATATATATATATATATATATATATATATATATATATATATATATATATATATATATAAACAGATTTCAAATCCGTTTTTATATACACATATGTTGACATCAGGTAATTAAAAAAAATTAAAGTTTCGGAAAAGAATTAAATTTTTGAATGTCAGCATCTATAGAATAAAATAGAACATTGGATATTGAAATCCGTAAATGAAAAAAAAATCATAATATTGGTTGTTGAGATTTGATATATAGAAAGAAAAATTAAAAATAAAATACTGAATAGTGACATCCGTAGAAAAAAATGTATTGAATGTCGACGTCCGTTAAATAAAAAAATTTCAAAGTGGATGGGCTAGAAAGAGAAAAGTAAAATTATAATTTAAAATTTTTTGGAGGTACAAAATAAATATTTGGAGGTGCATGGAAAAATACCAGAAATGAGCTTATTTGGGCCACATGAAAAAAATATATGTACCCATGATAAAGACCATAGATCTAAGGACATTTCTTCCCACGCCTCCACAATGTTTTCCTGCACCTCCATACATTTTAAAATTTCAACCCTTTTCTTATTTTAAATTCCGGATTACATATTTAAGAAATGTTACTTCCTGCACCTCATTTTTTCTTCATGTACCCCTATCATTTTAAATCTCCATTCTACCCTTTTGACCTAATAATATATGTTGACTTTGGTCATATATCTGGTTGGTTGAATGAATAGACTACAGGAAGAAGAAGAAGATGGAACGGAGATAAAGGTGGAGGAGGTGGAGGTAGAAAAAAGTAGGGTTAGTCCGTCTTATATGAATTATGACTATTGGTCCGTTTTTGTTTAATAGGTCAGTCCAGTTCAGTCCATTTTTTGACGGATCACGTACAGGTCGGCAAAAGAAAAAAGTCTGGAGGTGTGGTGGTGAGAGAGAAAAGAAGAAGATGAGGGCAAATTTATTTTTTTACTTTAGTCACGGAAGTACAGCGAGAAAACATGGAGGTACATGAGTAAAACTGTAGATCTGAGTGTAGAATTTTGAATTCATCAAGTTTACCTCACATGCCAACTTGGATATATAACTCTTTGCACATGTATGATATTTTTTCTTCTTGCACCTTCGTGTATTTCTTCACCCCCACATAGAAATATTTAACTTTTGCGTTTTTTAAATTTTATAATCAGGAAGTAAAAAATATTTTCGAATTATACAATTTAAAATTTTTTTTTATCTTAAAAAAAAACTTCTAGATTGCTAAATTAAAAAAGGGTAAAATATTTTATTTTCTTTTTTATTTCTATTAAGATGCATGAATAGGAAAACAAGTTCACATGACATGCTAATAAGGAAATAATTTCTTACAACCTGGTGTGTTGTTATTATATATAGAGATAACATAGAAAATTCGTCCCGTGGGTATTGCCCGAATCTGTCTCTGTTTTGATAGAGAATCTCCACATTGACTGGGTATGGGTATGGGTATGAGAAATCTCCGACTTTTTCAACTGGACATGGGGATAAATATGGGGATGTACATATCCCGCCATAATATCCGTCCCCACCACATCTTCATCCTCATTTAAATTATTAAAATATTCACAATTAATTAAGTAATCCTATATATATATATATATATATATACTTTATATTTTTTATTTCTTCTAATTATTTGGTTTGTCATAAACTCATTCGCATCTCCAATATATTTTTTTATCTTATCATAACCTTTATATAATTATGTTAAAATGATGTATGTCAAATAAAAAAAATTTATGCCTCACATTTGAATATTTATATTATTTTTTTAATATTTTTATTTATTATATATTTTCCTTTCACATGGGAATGTTTAATACTCTCAATTTAAGGTAATTTAATTTTTTTTACTTATTCTTATTAATTTTTGTTTAATTTGAAGAACTCTTTTGTTTCGTTAAAATAATTTTCGTTATTTTTTAACCATTGAGTATGTATGTTGATATTTGAAAAATTTTCTTAGATCTCTAATGTATTTTTCATTTTATTATACCCTTAATTATACATTTGATTTCCTTTGTGCGATTTCTTTGAATAGTCTCTCGAATTATTTCTAAGACACACATTTGTTAACTTTTTAATATTTTTATTTATTGTTTATTTTCATCATGTAGAATAATTTTTCAATATATTCAATTTAATTATTTATTATTTTCTAACTGATTATCAATCATACTGTAATTTTTTCACTTTAATTGTATAAATAACTTTTATTTACTATAATATAAAAATTTAATGTAATTGCCATGAATATTTTTTTGTCACTATCCAACATATATTGGGGTTCAAAAGATACAAAATCTATGTCAAATTTTTATTATTATGTTTATTATTTATTCTTTGTGTCATTTTGATAAGTGATGTATTATAACTTCTATTAGTGTATAAAAACGAGATTCATTAAAATTTAAAAAATTTAAGTAAACAAACATTTAAAATATATTTTAATTTGAATATTTGTTTTCCTTTTATATATTTTTTAAATATTTTTTAATTTTATCAACTAAGTTTCATTAATGTTTGTAGTTTGCAAATTTAATAAATGTTTTGGTTTTCATGAAATTTTACTTGGTATTCTAATCTAAAATGTAAACAATTATAATTTATTTCAAAGTATTTGATATGGAAGAAACAATCATCCTCCTAATATTGAATATTTGATAATATTATGTTTCCTTTACCGTAATTTTTTTTCTTTTATAAAAATTAATATTGAAGTAGTTAGAAGATGGGTATGGGTATTGGTACAATATTATGTTACCCGATAGGAATGAGGATGAGACAAAAGTTTGATACTCGTTGAGTTTGGGTATGAAAATATGAATTATTTTTTTGTACAAGAATAAGTATGGGATAGCGAAACCCGTGTCCGCCCCGCCTCGTCGTATCCCTAATTATATATCAAAATAATGACTTGACGTATATAATTAAGAATATATATGTAATCCCACGAGTAAATAAAAGAGAAATGGGAAGCAGATAAATAATCACAATAGAATATGTTGTGACAGCAATGATCTTTGTTTTTTGACTCACTTTTTAATAACATTAAGAAAAATTATTTATTTCAAGGGTAATATTAGTATATTTAAAAAATAAAATCTCACGTCTTTTAATATGTGAAAATAAATAAATAAAATAATAAGATAATATAAAAACTATCTCACCCAATGAACAAAAGAATTAAATGACAAATAATCAATTGAAAAATATAGAATTTTTTAGTATTTTATCATATATTTGATTAAAAAGGGTCCCAAGGAAAAGCTATAGAAACATGTGATTAAAGAAAACATTTGGTATTTTGTTGTAAGAAAATTATGAGATAATTGTTATATTTGGACCATGGGTAGTCCTTTTGTTAATGTTCTTAATAGTTTTGATGTATGATAATATTACTCCATGCGTTTTTTATGTTATTGAGTGTTATTATATCTTTAAACGAGTGAGTAACTTAATATTTTTAAATGTTACAAAAACTATATGATCAACTATTAAATACCATGTTTAGTGTTACAGCTTATTAATTACACTTGTGTAATAAAAAAATGAATTAAATTAACTTTCATAATTGTATTTTATATATTTTGTTTTTATGTTATAGAAATGCAGTTATTTACTCTGTATGAAAAATAAAACGTACAAATAAAAAAAAAAAAATCAATATGATGATGGAGATAAAATTAGTACCTTCACTTTTTTTCCTATCATGAAGAATTGTGATAAAATATGTCATAATCGATTATACAAATGAGACAATGGATTATGTGAGTTTAAAAACTTTGATTTTTATTATTAATTTATTTTGTAAATAACAATTAAAAGAAATATTAAAATAATAAGTAAATAAAATTAATTAACTTAAATTTTAATATCAAATAAAATTATTTATTTTATACATTAAAATTTATAATAATTTTTTATTTACTTTTTATTTTTATTTATAAAATTATATTTTAAATCTAATTATTTTTAAACTTTAATTTTATAAATATTTTTAAAAATAACAATATATATATATATATATATATATATATATATATATATAACTAAATTTATTCAGTCACATTTATTACAAATTTTCTATTCAAATTCACTTGCTTTCTCTCAATTCATACAACCTTATTTTTTCATCACATTTTCCCTCATTTTTATCCTTTTTCAATCCATCAAATTCACCCCTTCATCCAAATGAGTATCTAAAATAATATTTGAAATGTTAAGAAAATATAACTACAATTATCAACTAATTACACTTTTTAAATGTTATCAAAGAAATAATATAAAAACATTTTTGAAATGTTGATAACGTGTTAAAATGGTGATAAAGTCACTTTTTAAAATTTGTCAAAAGTAACAAGTTAGTATCCTTTTTTAAATGCTTTTAGTCCCATGTTAATGATGTTGTTAAAACTCTTTAACGACATATTTTAAACTGCATTTTGTAAAGTAATTTTTATATGGTAACATTTCTTTTCAATATTGTTAAAACCCAATAATCTTGTAGATATGCAATATGTAAACCTTTTCTTTCTTCTTTCTTTAAACACTTTCAAATATTTCCGTCAAGCTTTATTTGTTTCTTACTATCTCACAAAGATTCTTATTACATAATATATTATTAAGTAATTAGCGAATTCATTATTAAACATCAAAAGACGGTTTGGCCGAGTGGTCTAAGGCGCCAGATTTAGGCTCTGGTCCGAAAGGGCGTGGGTTCAAATCCCACAGCCGTCAAAAATTTTAATTTTTTACTTTTTAAAAAACAAGCTTCTTTTATATTTTTTATATTTATTTTTTTTAATGATGGGTGTGCTTTTGAAAAGAAAAAACATTTTATTTCAATTTTTTAATTTTTAAAAAAGAAGGTTTTTTTTTTTTTTTTATAATGGGTGTGCTTTTGAAAAGAAGCTTCTAAATTTTGTTTTTGCAATAATGGCTCAGCTGTGAAAAATTAAAAAGAAACATATATATACGAAAACATAATAATAATATTGATAAATCTTTACACCAACATGTTATTATTAAGTTTTGATTGAATTATAGTTCCTTAGAAGACCATGTCTTGTAGGTGAGTTTGATAACAAAAGTTAATGATTTTCTAATGTGAGAAACTCCACCAAGGTGAGGTTGTATGAATATATGTGGAAAAATAAAATGTGCAAAGCCTTTTAAAACGATGTAGACTTCAGAAAGGGAATCTCATGAATATAATTCTTGATGATTCAGTTTTTTCACTTTTTATCAAAATACCTATACCAATGTTCTTTTGTGTAGGATGAAATTGTTTTTGTTTGTTTTGTCATGATGGTATATACAATTATTAAGAAGTGAACCATATTAAATTTTAATATTATGTTAATGCAGCAGATTTTAACTTTATTTCAATTTTACTTTACTAGTAAAAAGATGTTTATTTCCCATTTATATATTTTAATTTGACATTATCTTTTAGTGATGGATACCAACTAGTTTTTGGAATCATATAATTTTTCGCTAGATTTTCTTGAAAAATTATATCGAAAATTTTTTATACACCAAAAGAACAGTCTAATTTATCCTCTTTTTTTTTCATGAGAAATAAATACCAAAACCACCTTGTAACTGCTACTGAAAAGTTTTATTTTTTTCCCATTTAGTACTCTTAATTTCAAACTTTTGGATCTGATCCAAATGGGCTCTTTGGAGTGTGTGACATTGACCTAAGATCCTAGATTTTTGCTTCCTGCACTCCCATAATTTTTATGTACCCCAAATGTGTTAAAATAACTATTTTATCCTTCATAAGAGTCACTTCTACCTTACAAGTTCTGAAAATTTCCCGAAACAAGGTTTTCAAAATCTCCTGAATCAGATTTTCAAAGCAATATTTTCTGAACAGGATTTTCAAAAGTATGACATGCATTTTGAAACAAACTTTTCAGAATTATAATAAGTTTTTCAGAATGAGTTTTACGGGTGTTACTTCTGTACCCTATCAATTTTCTTCCTATACCCCCATCAAGGTTTCTGAATTTTTCTGAACAACTTAAACAATCATTTATAGAGGAATAACTTACTAAGATAAATTCGGTCATGAAGACATTCTCTGACTTCAAGCATAACCCAGAAGAAACTTCTTCATTCGCAAACTTTAAATAATTCACGAGACAAACAAGAGAATTAGGAAATGAGTATTCTCTTCTTAGAATCATGATAATCGAATCCTCTGTATGTATCGTTGTACCAAAATCAAGTGTTTAACATCTTAATTATTCCTTCAACAAAGTACACATCTTGATGTCATAGATTGAAGTTATAAATATCTTCTATCTTCTTGAATGTCTTTTTGTAAGTATTTTCTACAATGAATCAGAATTCAATCTTTAATACCTATATGTTGATCAAGAAGTTAATAAACATAAGCATGTCAAACATTAGACAATCCAATGAAACATATAATTAATTGTATACGACAAACAAATAACATTATTTTCATAAACATTAGGACGAAAATATACAAGAATGAACATGACCTGAATCAAAGTACACATGCTAAAAAAGAGAGTAAATTGTAAGAATGATCAACAATAACTTTTATATATATATTAGCTACATAATAAAATAACTAAAAACCTAATTAACTAACAAAACAATCAACTAATAACAATCATAATGACCAAGTGAAGGTGATAAAGAAGAAAAAAAAAGCTCAACAACATAAATCATATATAGAGTTAAAGGTGAAAACAATAACACTCATTTTAATATTTATATACATTATCAGAACAACTCTACACTAAATCTTCATTATCAACAACATTGAAAACTAATAATTGACCTCTATAATCCTAGGCTAAGAAAATGCAGAAGTATTGTTCAATTCTGGAGGATAATGATACTGAAGTGTCACGTTTGTGGTTAATTAATCATTATACTCTAATCAATCTATTATTTATTGTATGCATTATTTTTACACTTTTATCCATTTTCAACTTGTGTTTATCATTTATTTCATTAGATATTTCATTTTCATTATCTACAAAAAGACTAAATTCTAACCTAGTTAGTAGTTTTGCAATTCAATAAAAGAAAATCAGTTTCACATTAAAATACATGTAGAAAAACTCTCAAAACCCATAAATTGAAAAATACCAAAAAATAAAATTAGGCAAAAAAACGTACTTCTAATCCTAATACAAATTCAACAAATAGAATAAAAACAACAACAACATACATATAAAGAAAACATATTAACTAGAGATGAGGATAAAAAAATTGGTACAAACAAGTAACATGGGATTTAAAAAATGGAATCTGTCAAAACTCTCAAAAGAAGAAATCTAGAATAGAAAGAAAAAAAACAAAAAAAGACAAGTAGTGGAATCAATAGTTGAGATAAAGAAAGAAAATAGAAATCTAAATTAATTATAAGAGAATAAAGATAATTAATTATTCTTTCTTTCCTAAACACAAAATTATAATTTATTGAAAAAAGATTTTAACTCTGAATGTCATTTTTAATATCAATTAAAATTAATAAATACTAATAATAATTTAATTAAATTTTATTCTCAAAGATAAAAATATAATTAATTTAATAAAAATATATTAGTAATAAAATTTTTTTGAGGCCCTTTTGTTCTTAAACACAATTTTATAATTAATTTAATTAAATATTTGTTTCTTAAATATAATTTTATAATTAATTTAATATAATGTTAGTACTAAAAACCTTTGTTTTCTGAAAAGGCTAAAATAAATGCTTTATCTACTTCATCTTTGAACGAGCCGAGCCTGATACTACTGACATGTGAAGGAAAAGATAAGTATATGGTGTGAGTCCAAGTGTTGTTTCCAAAGAATATTTTTAGAATTTGAGATAATTAAGGCAATTTATTATATATTTAAATTAACTTTATTTCACATTGTCATCTAAAAATCATTTAATTGTTTTAAATTATACACTTTTTCAATCTTGTGATAACTATTTTACTATATTTACAAAAAAAATCATTTATTTAACAAGTGTAATTATATTTGTCATTTTTAATAAGTATATTATATTTATTAACATTATGAACTAAAAGTGTTTGTTGCCCATGCATGAATAATCACATTTTTATTAGATTATGAACAACTTTTTGAAATATTGGGTTTATATATATGAATTTAAAAGGAAATCATGTATAAATTACGTATATCAATTAAATCAATGAATACTACATTAATAATACCAAATATATGTTCATTAACGAGCACAAACTATTTTACTTTTAAAACTAATTATTATCTCTTACAATGCAATAAATAATTTTATATGGAAATATATCTTCTAAACTCATTTCATTCCTTAAGTAATTATATATACGTGTAAAGGGAGTACACTACGATCAAAACAAGAATCATAAAAAAGATAGTTTACGAAGAGAAGAAGAAAAAATATGTGCAAAGTATTTGTTTATGTTACGTTTATTGGCATATGCTGCAGAAGCACAAAAGATTTTCAATGTGAGAGGCTAAGGTGATCAAAGATTGGATTTTTAATGATCCAATTCTAAATTCATTTAATTGGATTAGATTTTCCATTCAAATAAATTTTTTCACCAAAACTAGTTTGACTTTTTTAAAAATTCAGATACAAATATTTGGATCAAAATTTAAATCCAGATGCAAATATTTGGATAAAGTTCAAAATCCAGAATTTATTTTTTATAAAAGAAATTTAAATTAAATTTTTTAAAACTTGTGACCTTAACATCGAATTTGGCAGGTTTTTTTTTGGGCCTACTCGGTCAAATTTCACGGCTGACTTTTGGTCGTGGCCAACTGAATTTTTGTTGTGGAAGACTGAATTTTGATCGGGGCCGGCCGAATTTTGGTCGAGGCCGACTTGGTCGAATTCGACCAAATTTTTGTGGGATATACTCAGCCAAATTCGAACGAATTTCGGTCGGGACTAACTCCACCAAGTATGTACAAATTTTGGTCAAGACCGACTCGGTAAAATTTGGCCGCATACGACCGAATTTTGGACCAGGGTCGACTTCGCAAAATTTTGGCTATGATCAACTTGATTGAATTCGACCGAGTTTCGATCGGGACCGATTTCGCCTAATATGACCAGATTTTTATCAGAGCCGATTCAGCCAAATATGACCACATTTGTATTAGGATCTATTTAGTCAAATTTTGTTTGAAGCTGACTCAAATGAATTTGTCGGTCTCAACCGACTCGACTACATACGATCAAATTTCGGTCACGACTAACTCACGCTCAAATTTCTCTTATCATATCAGAAAGACTACGTAGCCATTGAATACAGCAACACTGATAATAGCATGACGAGCATTTTTTTTCTCTTATCATATTATTTTGAATGATGTTACTTCGATTTAAACTTTTTATAATTAATTTCAAAAAACTTTTTTTATATAAAATTGTGTTACATCTTTATTAACTTTAACGTATTTAGATTGATATTCAAACTTCGTCTATCATCTATTATCATTTGGCACATATTGTTAAAAAGAGTTACATATATTTTTCGCCATCAAACTATTATGAAATTAGTGTCTCATCTTTAAAATAAATTATAAAATATGTAGCCTTGATAGTTATGCAAAATATTTTCTCCAACCGTAGTGTTTTTTTAGTGACAAACAAAGTTTTACGAATTATAATATAACTTCTAAATATTTTTTGTTAAAAAAATGTTTTAACCACTCTTCATAAAGTGTAAAACAAAATACTTTATAATTTAATTTAGAAATAAAACACAATTATTTTATAATAATTTAAAGACAAAAATATATTTAATTCTGTAAAAAAAACAAGTAAAAGAAATACCAATCAAACATATTGTTAGCTAGTATAAAGAAAATTCCAAAAGTAATAATGAAAGGCACTAATTGTGGATAGTTTTAACTCTTCATTAACTAAAAAGGTATTAAACCATATTAATAGTGTGAAACAAAAAGAAATAATAGTTTATGAAAATTTAATACACGTGTTTTATTGTGTTAGAGGCATTTGTGAATGCATAGAGTGATGCATGCAAGTGAAAGCATTGAAATGTGTTATATTTAACGGTTTTTGCGACAGTTCAATAACCTTCAAAGTCAACGGTGTTCTGAAGGCTCCAATTGATCCATCTATGCTTGTTGACCAAAAATGGATAAATTTCAGATATGTTGACAAACTCACCATCAATGGAGGTGGCACTTTCGATGGTCAAGGAACTTCCACTCGTCAAAAGTGTCAAAACATTCATGTCAATTTTTTTTTACGGTACATTTTCTCTTTCCTTTGTTTTTTCTTTTCAAAAATAATATTTTTATACCACTTAGCTTGATTTTGATAATAATCTAATAATTAAAAATAATAAACTTTTATAATCTTATACTTTTACAAATTTGTTAGAGTGTTAATACATCATTGTTCTTTGGTTACAAGAAAATTCTTAAAATATTTATAATTAGTTTGTGAATTAAATCTAAGTTGGTTACTGAAATTAGGTACTAAGATTTTGGCTACCAAAAGAATTTGTGTTTAAATTGGTCATTAATAATTAGTGATCAATTTAGATACTAATTCTTTTGATAGTTAATACCTTGGTAGTATTGGTGACCAATTTAAACAATAATTCCTTTAGTAGTTAAAATTTTGGTAGTTAATGTTAGTGATCAATTTATAGTCTAATTAGTCACTGATTAATATATTTTTTTATAATAGTGACTATTTTATAAACTAATAATATTCAGTTTATAAATTAGTGTCTGAATTACTCACTACAGTGACTAATTATTTTTTGTCTATAAAATCAGTTGCTATTAAAAGATTTTATTGTAGTGTCCTTTCCTTTTATTATTTTTTGTTGTAAGCTTAGACTAATTAACTAACATGTTTTGTTCAATGATTGGTTAGAGCATGGTTATTGACTTCATCACCAACGGTCGCATTGAAAACTTTCATTCTATTGATATTAAAGGTGGCCATTTTTCATAGTGTTCAAAAATGGGAACACTACCTTCACAAACCTAACCTTAGCAAGCCTTGCCAATAATCGAAACACCTATGGAATCAAAATATCTCATACAAATGGAATAAACATCACGAGTGTGAAACTTCGCACACGCGATGACTGTGTTGCTATGATTTCTGGCATCAAGAATGTTCGAATTACAAATGTTTTTTGTGGCTCAGGTCATGGAATTAGTGTCGAAAGCCTTGGTGGTGGTGGAAACCCACATGAATTACCTGTGGAAGATGTAGTTGTCAGGAATTGCACCTTCAACGGTTTTAAGAATGGTGTCCAAATCAAAACATGGCCCTTTCCATCAAAGACACCTTTAAACATTTCAAATTTCATCTATGAAGACATTATCATGATTAACTTGAAAAATCTCATCTTCATCAATCAACAATAAATTTTTAAACATAATGGCGACCTTACGGTAAGTTTCTTCTTCTAATAATGAAATGATTTGATTTTTACAACTATTACAAACTCTGAAAATTAGCATACATCATTTTGGGTATTAGGCATTGATTAATAACCTAAAGAATAATTGTTGGTACCATAACATGACTATTTTAATTTACTATATAAATCTTCACATGTGCATATCAACAATGTTTCATACAAAAATATTAGAGGAAGCAGTGCTACTGATATCGCAATGAATTTAAATTGCAGTATGAAACTGCCATGTCAAAACGTAACTCTAGAGGACATTGATTTGTTGACTTTGTTGTGGAAAGAGAAGAAAAAAATTAAAGAATTATTACGTGAAAGATTCTTCCTATGGCAAACAAATTCCCCCGTCTTGTCTTTCTAGTAATGAATTTGGAGAAACCCTCTTCCCTATTAGAGTTTGTAGATGAAAAAAAAAAGTTACAATTAAGTTGTGTTTTGTTGTCCGTGAATAATTTAAAATAAAATGTTTCAATTCAAATACAAATAAAATTTCTCTACTCTTTTAAATTAGCAAATAATTATGCTTTTCAATTTACATTCATTAAATTTATTTGTATATTTATCACTACTTTATAAATAATATTTTATGACAAAGAATATTTGTGACAAAAAAACATCACTCTCTAATAGAGATATTTAATTTAAACTTTGGTTGTTCTTGAGTGAAACAAAACTAAAAAAAGAATCTAATCTTAGAAAATTGATACTTTAGAAAGAGAATTTTAAAGTCAACAAATCATCTCTTAATCACCGTGGTAATCACATATATCAATGCAAAAGTCATAACAAGTCTCTAAAAAAAATTCAAAATGATTAATCATTACAACCTTTACCGAATGAATTCATGTACACTTTCTCTTTACACCACTTGTATTTCATGGGTACTTTGTTCGGCTAATATTTTGTTATAAAATGATCATTTTTTATTGCAAAAGATTTTAAATGTTGCAGGAGCCATAATTCTTGCTACTACAGTTTCAATTTTGATGCCAGAGGTGCTTCTGTCTTGATTTCATCTTGAAAGCATGGCTGCCGGTTTGTTGTACGTTGCAGGAAAAGATATTTTGACTGTTGCTATGCATTAATTTTCTCCATACGTGCTATGAATTTTAGCCCTTCACTATCCCTCACTCACACCTATAAATAGGTGGCTTTGGTGCTCTCCTAAACACACAACACCTCTCATTCTTTTCTCCTTTTCCTCAAGCTCTATTCTCCCTTCTATTATTTCCTTCTATTATCTTGGGTTGATTATTCTTTTAAGAGTACTTCCTTGCTAGTTTTGAGATCCTCAAAAAATTTGAGAAGTTCTTATTGTATCCTAGGCCCTTGTGCAACACACCGCAGATAAATCCTTAAGGATAGTGATTATAACGCCTTAGGAAGTGCTCTTTTGTTTGTGGTTTGTCTATTTTTACAACAATCTTAAGGACTTATAGCTGACAACAATAACAACTTTACTCTAGATAATAAAAACATTTTTGGAACTCAGACTGTCTTTGCAAAACCATTTCTAAATGTATCAAAAATCAAGGTATTTTCTGGACAAAACTTTTGCCGCTGGCAAGAACGTGTGTCTGCCCTTTTAGACATGTATAGAGTAGCTACTGCTCTCTCAACTTCAAAACTTGACGAATCTAATACTCCAACAAAACAAATCGAAGATTGGACTCATGCAAATAAGGTATGTTGACACACATTACTTAGTGCCTTGTATAATGATTTGTTCGATGTGTATTGCTCATATAAGGAAGCAAAAGAAATTTGGGATTCGTCCGACAAAGATTCATCATAGGGAATTACTATCGCTGGGAGATGATCAAAGATAAAGACATCAAGATTCAAATCAACGAATATCATAAGCTACTTGAAGATATCAAAGCAGAAAACATACTTCTGCCTGATGAGTTTGTTTCAGAACTTTTGATCGAGAAATTGTCGTCATACTGGACTACCTACAAACAATAACTGAAACACATGCACAAACAAATGACGTTGCAAGAGCTAATTACGCACATCATAATAGAAGATACCAACATGAAGGAGTGTGCTATTGCAAGGGCCAAAGCATTATCGGCAAAGGCAAATATGGTAGAAGACAAACTTGATCACAAAAGGAAAAATAATTTTCGAAATTCCCGTCCAAATGGATCTAACCCCACCTTTAAGAAAAAGGGTAATTGCTTCATATGTGAGAAGCCAAACAATCATGCACCTCAGTCCAGGCATAGAGCAAGAAACGACAATCCTTCTAGGACAAATATAACCCAAAGGGAATATACTATAGTTACGATTTATCTTTCTAGGACAAATATAACCCAAAGAGAAGACCAATGTGAGCAAGTTGGTGGTAGATTTTGGTGCTACCAAGCACATCTATGCAAACAAAAGTGTTTTTACCTCCTACACTAGTGTAAGGGATGGAGAAGAACATGTTTATCTTTATGATTCCAGGACAACACCAGTCTTAGGAATTGGAAAGGTTCTTTTAAAACTCACATCTGGGAAGACTCTGACCTTAAGTGATGTGCTACATGTGCCCTCTATCAAAGTTAATCTAATCTCTATAACACTACTAAAAAAAGTGAGGGTTAAAGTGTCATTCGAATTTGACAAAATTATAATAAAAAAAAATATTTTTATGGGAAAGAGATATTGTGATCAAGGTCTTGTTGTACTCAATATTTCAGAAATTATTAATGAATCATGTTCTTCCACTTATATCGTTGACTCATGATCTATGGCATGCTAGATTAGGACATGTGAATTCCTCATATGTTATAAAATTACAACGACTAAGATTAATTAATATGCATGATAAACAAAGTGGTAAATATGATGTATGTGTAGAATCTAAAATAAAAAAGAAAACATGTTATCATGAAGAACGTCAAACTGAATTGTTAGGGTAAATTCATATTGATCTAGCTTATTTAAAACAAACCATGTCTAGAGGTGGTAAAAATTATTTTGTAACCTTTATAGACGATTATTCTAGATACACTAAAGTGTACTTAATCAAACATAAGGATGAATGTCATGCTTATTAGATCTAATGCACTTGATAACCTTTGGGGAAAAACCATTCTTACTGCATGCTTCTTACAAAATAGGATACCTAATAACAAAACTGGTAAAACTCCCTATGAGTTGTGAAGAGGTTATCAACCTAATCTTAAATATCTAAGATTGTGGGGGTGCCTAGCTAAAGTAATTTTACCTGATCCTAAGAAAAGGAAAATGAGCTTTAAAACCTCTGATTGTATGTTCTTAGGTTATGCTGAACATAGTGTTGCCTATAGGTTTCTTGTTCTTAAAAGTGATGTGATTGAACATAATATTATTGTGGAGACAAAAAGTGTTGAGTTTTTTGAACATATATATCCTTTAAAGGTTAGTGATATATCTGAACAACCTATAGATAATAATAATGATGTCATGTGTGAGGGTTTGAGAAGAAGTAAAGACAGAGGAAGGAAACTTCTTTTGGAGATGACTTTTATACCTATTTAGTTGAAAATGATCCAATAAGTTTTTTAAAGACTACTAGTGCTCCTGATGCAAAACAGTGGGATAAGGCTATTAGGACTAAAACTGAATCAATTGAGAAAAATAAAACTTGGACTTTAGTAGATTTGCCTAAAGGAGCAAAATGCATTGGTTGTAAGTGGATCTTTAACAAAAAGTATTACCCTGATGAATCTATAGATAAATATAAGACAAGATTAGTAGCTAAAGGTTTTATTTAAAAACTCAACATAGATTACTTTGATACCTTTCCCCTATGATTAGGGTTTCCTATATTCGAGTTTTGTTAACTCTAGCAGCTACCCATAAGCTAGTGATACACCGGATGGATGTTAAGACTAATTTTCTGAATGGTGAATTAGTGGAGGAAATTTATATGACTCAAATTGAAGGGTGTGCTTTCCTTGGTCAAGAAAATAAGGTGTGCAAAACAGTGGCATGAAAAACTAGATAATGTGTTACTTTGTGATGGTTTTTCACCTAATGATGTTGATAAGTGTGTGTACTCCAAATCTGAAAATGGTGAATGTGTCATTATATGTTTGTAAGTGGATGACATTTTTTAATCTTTGGTACATGCATTGATATAATCTCTAGAACTAAATTGTTTATAGGATCTAAATTTAAAATGAAAGACATGGGTGAAGCCATAGTGATTTTGGGTGTTAGAATCATAAGGAAGGGAGATAGTATATTACTATCCCACGAATAATACATTGAGAAACTTCTTAGGAAGTTTGGATATTATAACTTCAAATTAGTGAGTACCCTTATCATGCTAACTCTAAATTAATGAAAAATATAAGAGAATTTGTTTCTCAACCTCAGTATGCCCAAATAATTGGAAGCTTACTGCACTTAATGAGCTTTTCAAGACCTGATATTGCTTATGTAGTAGGTAGACTGAGTAGCTACACTCATTGTCCTAATCAAGAACATTAGGATGCACTCGTAAGACTTATGAGATACTTAAAAGGTTCAATGGATTATGCCATGGAATATAGTGAATTTCCCGCTATACTAGAAGTGTTCAATGATGCTAATTGAATCTCTGATTCAGATGAGACAAAATCCCCTAGTGGTTATGTATTCACACTTGGGAGTGGTGCGATTACATGGAAATTAGCTAGGCAAACAATTATTGCAAGATCAACAATGAAATATGAGTTTGTTACTCTCGAAATGCCTAGTAGTGAGGCTGAGTGGTAGAAAAACTTCAAAGCAAACATTCCTCTAGGAATGAAACCAACCTCATTTGTATCAATACATTGTGATTGCCAATCAGCATAGCTATAACTAAAAACAAAAACTATAATGGAAAGAATAGACATATACAATTGAGACATAATCCGGTTAAGTAGTGGCTAAAGAGTGGAACTATTTCCATCGATTAGGTGAAGTCAGAACAGAATCGAGCAAATCCTTCGACCAAACCCCTAGAAAGAAATATGATTTTAGAAACATCGAGGGGGATGAGACTTAAGCCACTTGCAAACAAACAAGTGATGGTAACCTAACCTTTGTGATTGAAGATCCCATGAATAAGGTTCATATGGGTAAAAAGAAGTCACTTGTTAGTTCTGATAACACTAAATTGATTTTTGAATCAATTATGTCCATTCTTATGGTGTGTGTGTGTGTGTGTGTGTGTGTGTGTGTTAGAGACTGCATTATTGAGAGGTTAAACTTTGTAAATTAAAATTCGATGTGGTGTAAGAATTTTAGTTTAAAAAAAGTTTTTAATGATTTTCATATCCCTTACGGTGGTGTATGATTTGCAGCATATACTTGATGAAATCACCTATTTGAGTGTCAAGTGGGGCCGCTTGTATAAGATCTTGGCATGATCTTTAGAGAACTCATGAATATCGGGCACGTGCATGGCCTAGTAAGCGCAACACAACATTAACAGCAAGAATTATGGGACTGTATTGTGATTGATAAACCACGAACACACATCAAGTGTCTTTGGTTCATATAGCTTGCTATACCAACTACATTGTGTGTTAAGTTTATTTGTCTAGGATTGGTTCATATAGCTTGCTATACCAGCTCCGATGCATTACATCTAATGAGACCCAGGATTTTCTTCTTTTAATCTTTCTTTTCTTATCTTTGCAATATGTGGAGGATTGTTATAAAATAATCATTTTTTTTATTTCAAAAGATTCTAAACGTTGCAGGAGCCATAATTCTTGCTGCTACAATTTTAATATTGATGCTAAAGGTGCTTCCATTTTGATTTCATCTTGAAAGCATGGTTGTCGGTTTGTTGTACGTTGCAGGAAAAAATATTGTGATTGTTGCCATGCATTAATTTTCTCCATACATGCTATGAATTTCAGCCTTTCACCATCCCTCATTCACACCTATAAATAGGTGACTTTAGTGCTCTTCTAAACACACAACACCTCTCATTCTTTTCTCCTTTTCCTCAAGCTCTCTTCTCCCTTCTATTATTTTCTTCTATTGTCTTGGGTTGATTACTCTTTTAAGAGTATTTTCTTGCTAGTTCTAAAATCCTCAGAAAATTCAAAAAGTTCCTATTGTATTCTGGGGACTTGCGCAACACACTACGAATAAGTCCTTAAAGACAGTGATTCTACATGCCTCAGGAAGTGCTCTTTTGTTTGTGGTTTCATTATATTCCATGTCTTCACTAGTAATACCAAATAATTACATGACAACATATATGTGTTAGGATCATTAAGGACTTTTTAATCTATGAAAATCACTCGAATACTCATTTTAAGTGATTTTAATGGACTAAAATAGGTTTTTAATAAAGTATAATCAAGAAGAAATCCACTACAATCACAAAAATAAAATAATAAACACATAATGAAATATTCAAACATAATAATTAAACTCAAATTAATGCAAAAACATATTGAAATATACAATGATAAAAACAAAAAAACAACAAATCAATTAATTAAGTTCTTAATCAAAATAAAATAACTTACAAATTCGACAAAACACTTAATCGGTTTTTTTGTATTTCGGGGTCCATTTGAATTTAAATTTGTAAAAATAGGCCTGTTGAATTATTATTTTTTTTGCAAAATAGGGTCAAGTCGTTAGGGTGGAGGACGACATTAAAGGTGAAGTCGTCCTTCATCCTACCGGTTTCTTTTTTTTTTCAATAATTGAAATCGTACTCTAGAAGGCCGGTTTCTGTTCATGTCAAAAAGTGAAGTCGTCTTTATACATGATGACTTCACTTTTCAAGTTTTTTTATATATATTACTAAAGCTTTCATCTAACATCAATACTGTACTTTGCTTATGGAGACATCATCAGCGCAGGTTAACCCATAGGAAGCCTGTCCCCTGCATTTAATTTTCACCAACATGCATCTTCCCATGTCATAATGCATGCAATTATGTTAACCTTCTCAAACCATTGCTACTCCTCTCAAAACCCCCCACTCCAAAAGCAACTAGGTCAATCATAAATTGAATCAGTTTATTTAAATTTAAAATCAATGTCTTTCAAATGAATTATGCCACTCATTTATTAAACCATACAGATATCAAAAGCTTTCTTGTATTTTGGTAATATATAAAAAAGTGAAAAGTGAAGTCGTCATATGCGAGGACGACTTCACTTTTTGACAATGAACAGAAATCGGCTTTCTCCATCACGATTTTACTTTTGGAAAAAAAAAAAAGAAACCGGCAGGGTGGAGGACGACTTCACCTATAATGTCGTCCTCCACCCTAATGACTTGACCTCGTTTTGCAAAAAAAATAAAATTCAATGGACCTATTTTTACAAATTTAAATTTAAATGAACCCCAAAATACAAAAATGCCCACTTAATCAAATAGGTATATCTTCGAAACTCATTCAAATCAAATTCTTATTGAAAACCAATTTAAATAAAAGAACAATACAAGTATAAAGAGAAATTGATGAACTTTACTATTATTTTTAAACATATGTTAATGTTGATGCTCCATGGTAATCAATTTTTCTAACAAGTATAATGGGTAGTTTGTAGTACAACAAGTGCCATATCCACATGGATTTGGTAGAATACACAAAGTTTAAACGAGTTTGACTTGAGTAAAACAATGTTTGGTTTATATGAAAAGCATGAAACAAATGTGATGTATTGAAAATCTTGATTTAATGCAATAAGGATGTTAGAACAGTTTGGAGCCAAAAAAGTAAACTTCAATATGATAAGGACGTAGTGAAGCTAGATTTACTAAGATGCAATCATCTATGTTCTGAGAGTTCTCTTTAAAGTAACTTTAGGTCCATTCCTGACACTTAGTATGATCATCAAACTTCAGTATGATTTCTCGGTGACCTACTTTGAATGAATCACCTGCATTAAGATCATGACTCTATAACCAGTTAGAGCCTTATATTTGCCCAATCTTCTATTTCATTATTTAATTTGGTCTCCTCCCTTTTTTTTAATTAAGTTTTAATTTTGTTAAAATGATTTAGTTAGGTATTTTTCGTTAGATAGGGACATCTTTGTACATGCCACATGTAGTATTTCCAATTTATTTATTTTTTGGTTTTTTTGTAAATTTGTTTTATCACATATCATGTCCTTGTTGAGCCACGTGGTAATGTTAGTGTCATGTTGTATTGTTGGTGACATATGTTAGTATCAGTACCACATGTGAGTGTCACTTCGTCATATGATAGTGTCTTAAATTTAATTTAGTCTCTATATTTAACATTTTGACTCAATTAACTTCCAATTTGTTTTAGAAAGAAGAAATGTCGTTCCTCTCCAAGATGAGACCAAATTAATTATTAAATCTAACTACAAGTTATATATAAATCTTAAAATATTTTTTTAGAATTTATAGATCAAATCACTCCACCTAAATATTGAAATTAATTTTTTTTTAATTTAAATTTTAAAAAATACTTATTTTAAACTTATAATTTTTTTAATATTAAAAATGTAAATGTAGAAGACGCTAACTAGTAACTTTTAAATTTAAATATTCGAAATAACTTGAAAATATATATTTTCCTTTCTAAACTTATTTATATATATTTAAAGTGACAAATACATTTACGTCTTTTAACTTATAAATTACATCTTTTAACTTTATATATTTTACATCTTTTAACTTTTAAATTTCAAGTATCATTTTACATTTACATTTTTAATATTTTAAAATCATTATTTGTTTAAAATAGTTATATTTTAAAAATTAAAAATTAAAAATAAAATTAATTTTAATATTAGAGTGGAGTAATTTATGCATAAATTCTAAAAACTTATATTAATATATATATATATATATATATATATATATAAATTGTAATTAAATTTAATTACTATTTTAGTCATATTTTGAAGAGAGTACACATTGTTTTATTTAAAAGAAATGAGACTCAATTGAGTCAAAATTTTAAATATAAAAATTAAATTGAATACAAAATAATACTAACATTATCCCAGACAAGGACCTCACATGTTGAAAAAAAAATTAAAAAGTAAATATAAAAAATTAAAAAAAAAATTAAATATCAGGAACAAAATAATGTTAACGGACTAATATAAACAACCTAATTAAATTGTTTTAACAAAGATTGATACTTAATCGGAAAAAAAATGAAAAGACCAAATTAAATAATTGAAGCAAAAATCAAGAGGAAAAGAGAATTTTAACCCAAAAAAAAAATAAAAGAAAAATATCAATTAAAAGTCTTAAATTTTCCGTCGGTTTTAATCTAATGTAAATATAATATAAATTTTAAAATATAAGGTCAGTTTAATATAACTGCAAGTAAATATGTGCCATTATAAAATATTAATTTTGAAGTGTATTCTACTAAAACAAAAACTAAACAAAAAGAATGGAGATTTACAGTTTCTTACTGATATTTGATCTTTATGTTATTCTTATAAATCTTTTAAATTAATTTCTTTAATACTTTTCGATTATAATAAATTGTTTCACATTTTTTTAAATCTCATTATTTGATGCAAGTCAATAAAAAAAAAAGGAAATATGACAACGTGGCTTGAGAGCAAGTATACAACGTGAGTTCAAATGTTGTTTCCAATAAATATTTTTAGAAGATAATTAAGACATAATTTATTATATATTTAACTTTACATTATTTCATTTGAATTGTCCTTAAAAAATCATTTAATTATATTAAATTTTACGTTTTTTCAATATTATAATCAGTATTTAAATATGTAGAGAAAAGAATTATATTTCATAAATATTATATTTATTGACATTATGAATTAAATTTAATAATTATTTATTACATTTAATGAATACAATAAATAATTTTATATAGAAATTTATCTTTTTAAACCCATTCCATTCCTTAAACAATTATATATACATGTAAAGGGAGACACTACGATCAAAACAATAGAATCATAAAAGGGATAGCTTACGAAAGAGAAAAAAGAAGAAAGATTAGATAATATAGAAGAAGAAAAAATGTGTGCGAAGTATTTGTTTATGTTATTTTTATTAGCATATGCTGCAGAAGCACAAAGGGTTTTCAATGTCAAAGACTACGGAGCCATTGAAGACGGCAACACTGATAATAGTGTGGTGAGCATTTTTAGTTTTTTTTCTATTACCATATTATTTTGAATGATGTTACTTCGGTTTGAATTTCTTATAACTAATTTCAAAATTCTTTTTTATATATAAAATTGTGTTAGACACCATTATTAATTTTAAGATATATAGTTTGGTATTCAAAGTTCGTTATGAAACATATTTTTAAAGAAAGAATTAGATATATTTTTCATCGTCAAACTATTATAAAAAATATAGTATTTTATCTTTAAAATAAATTATAAAATATTTAGTTTTGATAGTTATGTAAAACATCTTCTCAACCAAACGGTATTCATAGTGTTTTTTCAATGACAAACAAAGTTTCACGAAATTATAATACAACTTCTACATATTGTTTTAGTTTTTTGGGAAGATGCTTTGCATCATTTTTATAAAATACAAGAAGAAAATTCTTTATAATTTAATTTAGAGAAAAAACATAATTGTTTTATAATAATTGAAAGACAAAAACTATATTCAACCCTTTTTTAAAAAAATAAGTAAAAAAATACCAAAAGCCAAACATATGTTTAGTTATTACGAAGAAAAGTCCAAAAGTAATAATGGAAGGCGTTAATTGTGGATACTTTTAACTCTTCATTAATTGAAAATGTTATTAAACCATATTAATAGTGTACAATAAAAGGAAATAATAGTTTATAAAAATTTAATACAAGTGTTATATTGTGTTGAAGGCATTTGTGAGAGCGTGGAGTGATGCATGCAAGTGGAACGGAGAGTCAACAGTTTTGATTCCACATGGAACTTACATGTCGAAATCCGTTATATTTAACGGTCCGTGCAAAGGTTCAACAACCTTCCAAATCAACGGTGATCTCAAGGCTCCGATTGATCCATCAATGCTTGTTGACCAAAAATGGATAAATTTCAGATATATTGACAAACTCAGCGTCAATGGAGGTGGCGCTTTCAATGGTCAAGGAACTGCCACTCGCAAAAAATGTCAAAACGATTCATGTCAAATTCTTTTCACGGTACATTTTCTCTTTCCTTCATTTTTTTTTTCTTTTCAAAAATAATCTTTTTTGACACCCACTTAACTTGTTTTTAAGAATAATTTAATAATTAAAAATATAATTAAATGTGTTTTTAGTCCTTTAATTTTGATGTAAAATTAGAATTTGTTTATGTTCGAAACTTTAATGTATTTTGATTCTTAAACTTTTAAAATGAATCGATATAATCTTTTTAACTCAATTACATTAATTTTTTTTACGTCTCAAACATGTTTTCCTGCTAGCATGAAATGCATTTGACACATAAAAAAAACTAACATAATTGAGTTAAAAAGACTACATTTATTCATTCTTAAAGTTTAGGGACCAAAATGTATCAAAATTTTGGACATAGACAAATTTCAATATCGCATCAAAGTTTAAGGATCAAAAACATATTTAACCCTTAAAAATAATAAACTTTTATGAATTTGTTAGAGTGTTAATATATCATTGTTCTCTTCTTCCTTTTTTTTAATTAGACAAATTAACTAACACGTTTGGTTCAATGATTCGTTAGAGCATGGTTTTTGACTTCATCACCAACGGTCGCATTGAAAATTTGCACTCTGTTGATAGTAAAGGTGGCCATTTCATAGTGTTCGGATGTGGGAACATGACCTTCACAAACCTAACCTTAACAAGCCCTACTAACAATCGAAACACAGATGGAATCAAAATATCTCATACAAATGGAATAAACATCACGAGTGTGAAAATTGGGACAGGCGATGACTGCGTTGCTATGATTTCTGGCACCAAGAATGTTCGAATTACAGATGTTTTTTGTGGCCCAGGTCATGGAATTAGTGTCGGAAGCCTTGGTGGTGGAAACCCACATGAATTACCTGTGGAAGATGTAGTTGTCAGGAATTGCACCTTCAACGGTTCTATGAATGGTGTCCAAATCAAAACATGGCCCAATCCATCAAAGACACCTTTAAACATTTCAAATTTCATCTATGAAGACATCGTCATGATTAATGTGAAAACTCCCATCTTCATCAATCAACAATATTGTCCTGAACATAACTGCGATCTTACAGTAAGTTTCTACTTCTAATTTTTTTTTATCGATAATATTAATTGTTATTTTTTTGTCAGTGAAAGAAGATTAACTCACAACCTCTCTCGTCTTCCTTTCTAAACTCACCAAACTTTATTTCTCAAAATTGTCGGAAGTTGAACTCCTAATTATTTTTCTAATATTGAAATGATTTTATTTTACAACTATTACAAACTCATTCCAAATTGTGTACATTATTTCGGAATTAATTACTAACCTAATACAAGAATAATTGTTGCTGCCATAACATGATTATTTTAATTTATTGCAGAAATCTTCGTACGTGCAAATCAGCAATGTTTCATACAAAAATATTAGAGGAATCAGTGCTACTGATATTGCAGTGAATTTAAATTGCAGTATGGAATTTCCATGTCAAAACGTAACTCTGGAAGACATTGATTTGTGGAGTTCTGGTGGAAAGAGAGGAAAACATTTAAAGAATTATTGTTTTAACGTGAAAGGTTCTTCTTATGGCAAACAAATTCCCCCATCTTGTCTTCCTAGTAATAAATTTTGAGCAACACCGCTTCCCAATTAGAGTTTGATGGAAAAAAAAGAGTTACAATGAAGATGTGTATTTATTGTCCGTGAATATACATAATTAAAAATAAAATGTTTCAACTCAAATAATTTTCTCTGTTCTTTTAAAGTAGCAAGTAATTATGCTTTTCAATTTAAATACAGTTGTTGTTTTTTTCATATAAAATAAATATATCTATGACTACTTTAAAATAACATTTTATGTTAAGAAAACATTTGTTGCCGAATATTTATGATATTTGTTACAAAAAATATCACTCTATATTGAAACTAAATTTAATGTTTACAAATTAAAGATGATTTTTAATTTAAAGACATTAAATTTATTTTTCATATAAAACAAAATATATCTATCTACTCCAAAAATAACATTTTATGATAAAAAAATATTTGTCACCAAAAATTAATGATATTTGTTACACAAAATATTACGTAGTGAAACAAAAATACCATTACAAAATTAAGGGATGTCAAAGTGAGTCAATTTGGTCACATGGATTGGTTCATTATGGGTTGAGATAAAAATGAATCCGTTCAACTCTTCTCACTTTTTGGTAAGCCAAAAATTAATGACTATTTAAATATTATTGAGCAAACCGACTTTTAAAAAAAATGAAATTTTCTCAACCCAACCCGACTCAAACTCGTGGTTAGTTGAATTAACTCATGAATTGAAACTCATTTTGACATATCTAACATTGATCACTATTACCAGAGTTCCACAAAAACTAATAAAACCCACGACAATTTGTAATTTAAGAAAAACATTTTTTAGTTAAAATTTAGATATAATTACTCTGATGGTCTCCACTTTGGTAGGAGTGTGTTAATCTAATCTCCGCTATAAAAAAGTTTCAATTGCACTCCAACTTTTGTAGAAATGTCTCAATTAGGTCCCTTTTAGAAAAAAAAATTATTAAAGTCGTTAACGACGTGTCACATGTCAATTTGTTTTTTTTTTAATTTTTTATTTTATTCTCTTGCAAAAAAATTGATTGTTATGTGTCAGGTCACTAGTGTGACATATGGCACTATCATTGTCACCTGACAAGATAATGTCACGTGTTAGTGTCACTGTCAAATGTCATTGTCTTGATTTCAATATAGTTTTCATATATATCTCTTTAAATTAATTTAGTCCATAATTATGTCTCTTTAATTCAATTTTGTTCTATTTTTTTAATAATTGAAATATATTTTTTAATCCATTTGTTATAAGATTAAAATTAATTAAGTATAAATATTTTTTTTACAAAATTAAGTACTAATATTTATATAAAAATTTATTGGTAAGAAAAATGTTATACTAATAGAGCAATATAGTCACTCAATTTTTTTCAAAATAGATCAATATTGTCTCTCTCCAATTTTAGACCAAATTTATTATTTGTATAAATGTTATACTAATATTTTTTATTCAAAATGACTTTTTAGCATATTACATTATTGTATATTATTAACTCATGTTTTGTTAATTTTTACTTTTATTTTTCAAAATAGAGCAATATTGTCTATCTCAAATTTGAAACTAAATTTATTATTTGTATGAATGTTATATTAATATTTTTTATTAACAATGACTTTTACTACTAAATTTAAATATAAATATCAGCACTTAAGTTTGTAAAAATATTTATACTTAATTAGTTTTAATCTCATAAAAATGGATTAAAAAATATATTTTAATTATTAAATAAATTTTGACAAAATTGAATCAAAGACACATAAGTATAGACTAGATTAAATCAATAACTAAATTAAAATAAAGACAATGACATTTGACACTAACATTAACACATGGGAAAAAAAATTTGAAAAAAAAAATTAAAAAAGTTAGTTTAAAATAACTAGTTTAAAAAACCAAAAAAAAAAAAAATCAGAGATTAATATATGGCACACCATTCACAGTGAGATGGAGAAAGGAGTTGGCGTCGTATTTCCAAGATATTGTCTACTTTAGAATGTGAGATTTTAGCATGATTTTTGTCCTTAAAAAGCACCTCAAAAAATGAAAGAAAAAATAATATTTAAAGTGCATTTGACCTCAAATTCTAAACAATGTGGAACTTGTTAAATATACCATAATAATACTATATTTAGTGACTAACTAACTGCATAAAAGCCAAACATCCTTAATCTAAAAAATCAGTAATATGCTCACATTGACACCTTATTTCCCATACTTTATTAGTAGTATTGATAAATTCCTTCATAGCGTAGTTTAAATCCCAATATTACAATAACACTAATCTGAATCCAAAAAAGAGAACATTAATCTGAAACCAGTGATTACTACATTAAGGACACCAAGGGTCTTTGTTATTAAAAAAATGGTTAGTTTATTAGGAATCTAAAATTGGGAATGTTTGTTTTATTATTTTAAAAAATAACATTCCTGAGAAACATAACTTACTGGGAATGTTTTCTTAACAATGTCCCCACAAAGTTATTCCCTTGGGAATATAACTTTCAACCATATAATTGGCACGATACTCTGTTTTTGGAGGAAATATCATGTTTACCCTTACTAAGCTCATTTAATACAGCTATATGTTGTTAAAGAATAATCTCTCCCAACTCACTTTTCTTTAGGTCCATGCTCCACTCTTAGCGTGTGTTCCTTTCCATAAATTTATTATTCAAAAAGAATAGCAAGATTTTTTGTGTATTTTTATAGTGATTATGAGACCATAGAAAGAGAACAACTCCGAGATTGAGATTATTTTTGAATCCCGCTTGAATGAGTAGATTTGAGAATAATTATAGTAATTTTACTCAAATAACCTCCCTTTATGGTGAAGTGATGAGTGCACCACTATATAAATGGTTGATGGTGAAGAATTTATACTAGAGTTGGGTTATGGTTCAGTCTTCACGCAGCTTGATGAATGGAATGATGCAGGTCGCCATGCATATGGCGTGGGAAATAGGTTCGTGCTTCAACGAGGAAATGGAATCAGTTATGGGTTTCTTGGATCCAGTTCTAAAAGGATAAGCTTTGTGTGTAGAACCACTTCTATTGTACTTGAAACCTATTCTATTCTAATGGTCTTGAATTATGAAAACAATGCTTTTGTGTTACAGCAAGTTGTGAACTAGTTGAATAACATCCTTTGTGCTTGGTATCTTTAACTCTTTTAAGTTTTAATATTGAAATTCAAAATATTTAATTTTTTATATAAAATATATTATATTCTTTATTTATTTCAATTAATAATTTTTTATAAAAAATTATTCATCATAAAAAATTTAAAATAATTTCAAGTGCTCTAAATATTGTATGTTGCCATGTGTGTACTTTTTTAGATATTATGTCATGTTTGGAGTTTACTTTTTATTAATGATGTGGTTGGAAATGTTTTTTTTTAAATTAAAATATTAAATTTTCTAAATCAAATATATTTTTATACTCTTTTTTTTCAATTAATAAATATTTATAATATTTTTATTTATGATAATAATATATGAAAAATTAATTATAATTTATCTAAATATTATTTTATCATACTTTTTTAACATCAAGGACAATTAGATCATTCTATATTTTCATCTATTAAATTTAATTTTTTTTAGTCACATTAGTCAAATCCTTTACAAATTTTCACAAAAATTACTCTCAAATCTAATCCAATATCATCCCCAAATCCATAAAAAGAACAACATAAATATCACCTTTTAATCAACCCAAATCAATCATCTCCCTCTCCCTCAAACCATCACCCCACGTGAGAACACACTCTTACTCTTTTTCTTGCATTTCATTTTTAAGTTGTAACATATTCATGAATTTCATTTTTAAAAAAATTCTCGGTTAAGTAATCTTGGAATAACTTAACTGCATAATTCGGAAGTGATTTTTGAAAAGTTAAAATTGTATAATATATAATATATACCCTTTTATGTCAATTTTAATTTTTAAAATGTATATAATCCATAAATTAATATTAATATTTATTATACATCGATTTCAATTTAGTATTTATGTGGAATATCTATGCAACTTCAACATCTCTTGGTCAACGCAATGTAAAAAAAAGAATAACTTATTCCTCGGTCTCTTATATGGGTTTCTTAATTTTAGGAATTGGTTCTATAAGCGAGACAGGGCTGAATGGGGCTATTTTACAAATAATCTCTCACGGATTTATTGGTGCTGCCCTTTTTTTCTTGACGGGAACTAGTTATGATAGACTACGTCTTCTTTATCTCGACGAAATGGGTGGAATGGCTATCCCAATGCCAAAAATATTACGTATCATTAATAAAATATCTAATTTATAAAACTGATGATAATAATTTATAATTTTTTATGTTCATAATATTTAATATATATATAATTTTAATTAGATTCACATTTTACACTTTCAATATACATATTATTAATGATTTTAATAAACGTATTGTCTTATTATTATATATGTATTGTATCTGTGAATGACATAATCTAAAAATTAAAATTGACTTTTCAAATTGTATATTTTGATTTCTCTTATAAATATTGTTAAGAAATCTTTAATCATTTGTTTTGTTTAATCATTTGTTTTGGATGGAACATATTATCATGAACAAATTAATTAAGTTTTAATGAATATTATATTTTAAAATTCACTTCTCATTTACACGAGTACTTAATCTTTACTTACCAACGATAACAATTACAGAAGTTTTACGTTGATTGCTTCAATCCTCCAAACGTTTCTCATACTTGATTCTTGTATCGCATAATAAAACCCACAACAATTTGTAACTAAAGAGAAACAATTCTCACTTAAAATTTAATATCTCAACTTTGCAATCTTATTCAATGTCACATTTGAAAATGAGGTACCATATAAAGCCATAAAATTTAATTTTTCAAAAACTTCACCATAACTCACCATAACATTTGATTTTTTTTAATGATTTTTTTTTTTCAAAAGAGGAACATGTCAGTTTTTAAAGGACGAACAAACGAACCAAACTAATTACACCATAAATTTAGTGACTAACTGCATAAAAACCAAACATCCTGAATCTCAACAATCAGTAACAAGTACAAATGATGAAGATGTTAAATTTGTACTTTAGCCCTCATATCATGGAAATAAGACTCCCAGTATATTCTTCTTTTCTTTGGTTTGCTCTATAATTTTGTTCTGCTTCCCCAACTGGAGTTCTTTTTCAGTAGCTTTTCAGATATCTTCCTTTGTCACCACCATGCATATTCTCATTCACTGACACATCAAGTCTTATGTAAGCTTTTATCTTTTCTTGTACTATTAAGTAAGAAGGTGAGATACAAATATTTTAATATACTCAAAACAGGATAACGAATCATACACTCCAATTTTTGGCTGTGTTAAGGGTGTGTCGCCCAACCAAAGCCATTCTCTCATTGTTTGTGCTTCAGAGTAAAGGATAATGGTATTTTAACACTCATAATTTTTTTTACAATCATTTAACATTATCCTTCGTTACTTTTTCACTTACTTCTTTTCTTTACAAATACAATAGGTTACTTTTTTATGACTATTTTACCTCTATACAAGTGTCCAATAGTATCAAACAATCTTTTCCTCTAAAGTAAATGACCATAAATGAGCACATCCCCTAAAGCTTTTGTTGACGTAAACGTAAAGACACGAGTAATTTAAGCAGGAACAATGAACTGCACAACGTATTCGCTTCACATATCTAGAATGGATATAGATTATGGTCCTGTTATGAATTTTTTTTTTCATAAACTAAAATTACCTTAACTAATAAATAGTTAGTAAGAATTCTTCATATTAATTTCTCTAAAAAATTACTTTTAGTTCATGCATAGGATAATTTTAGTTTATGGGTAAATTTATTTCATATTTCTTTTTTTTTTTTTCTTTTCTAAGGTGTTAACAAAGGAGATACTATTGAAGAGGATGTAGTGACAGATTCATTAGATAAAGGTGCAGTACAATGCGATGAAGAAGGTGCAGTAGTTGTAGGTAATTGAATACATGAAATAGTAGGAACAATAATAGATGAAATAACTGGGGATGGTAGTGAGAACTGATTAAAAAAGGCAGAGAAAAATTTACAGGGTGCAAATAGAACGTACCTGCAGATCTGAATGATGGAATCAGAGTCAGGGCACAATGTTCGGGCCCAAAATTCACAGCCCTAGATACAAAAATAATTACATGTCATTAGGTGCTAAAGAAGATAATCATTAAATAAAACAAATACATGAGTATACAACAATAGCAACAAAGAATAAGGTACATGAATCAATTCAGAGCACTGAAACCTAGGTCCTTAATACTATCTAAATACTCTAATTACTCTTATTCTCCAAAGTCCATATTATCAGAATCCTGACAGAGTGTACCATGTTTTCCTCAATAAGTGTAACTCCTATTTTCTTGCCAATATACTCATTCCTCCTAATCTTCATATTCTTGTATGTTCACTTCTATGTTCCAACATTGTCATCTATGCAACATTGGGTGCTCTCGTTGACGCCTTATTTCCCATACTTCATTGGTAGTATTGATAGATTCCTTCATAGCGTGGTTCAAATCCCAATCCTACAATGACATTACTGAGTCCCAAAACAGAACACTAATCTGAATCCAGTGGTTATTTCATTAATAACCTCAAGGGTCCGTTTGATACTAAAAATGGTTAGTATCTTATGAATCTAAAATTGGGAATGTTTGTTTTATTATTTAAAAATTAACATTCCTAAGAAATAAATTTCCTGGAAATGTTTTCTTAACAATGTTCCCACAATGTTGTTCCAGTGGGACTATAACTTTCAACTATATAATTGTCACGATACCCTATTTTTGGAGGAAATGTCATCTTTACCCTTATTAGCTCATTTATACAACTATATGCTTTTAAGAATAATCTCTTATTAACTGCAATACAAAATTTCTTTGATTCAAGGAAAACATGCATAAACATTTCAAATTTATGACCACTCTCATTTTGGTCATTTTCTGGAATCATGGTTCCTACACATTACAGAGTGGCTTTCAACAGCATACTCAGTTATTAAAAAGCAATTTCTTCAGTACCTATTCTCTTAAAAAATCAATTCCACCAAAAAAAAAAAGCAACAAGCAACATCAAATTCCTCTACAAACTTAAGAATTTCTAGAAAAAAATCATGCAAATTCACTAAATCTTTGGAATAATAACTTAACAAGGAATGTTTGTTAATAGCATGGCCATAATTGCTAGATCTGAACTGACAATAAGGTTAATTCACACTAATGATTTTCACATCCTTCTTTATACATGATAAGACAGAGTAAAATGTTATAAAGGATTTATTTGTACTAAGATGACTTGTCATGCTTCTGAACTTAATAGTTAAAACACCTAGAAATGGATCTGTCATCTAAACAAACACAAACCAGTTCACCCGATCCAAGCAGAACTTTGATCTAACATAGTAAGAACATTAAATGGGCAGAAACTATTCAATCAACAGACTAGACTAAATCCACTACAAAGAAGCATTAGCATAACCTAAGTTTGAATAGCTAAACTGGCATTTCCTACATTAAAAGCCATCATGGAATAAGGAAAGGTAAAATACGCCAAGGAATTTACCATTCAGAAAGCTGCGTAACTTACTCAACTAAGACTCCCGTCCTTTGGCTCCAGTGTTGAGTATGTGAAGCTAGCAGAATAGATCAAGCTAAAAATACACTTAGCTGCTTCAAAATAGAAAAATTCCCAAAGGAGAACATCTCTTCTTGAATGAAACCTCACTCAGAAAACTTGAAAACGATAAAACAGGAATTGAGTTTCACATCACAACTGAAGCTTGACCAAAAGGAAACCCCTTATTCTTTTACCTCCGTCTTGTGAGCTTCCAGTATATCAATTACAAACCTAAATCATTCCAGAGGTGCTGTACAGGATAATATGTAGGCATAAACAGGCATGTGACCATAAAAGGGAGAAATTTCCATAGAAAAATAAATTTTATTGGAGAAAATAGGGATCCAGTGAAATTTGAATCATAGCTGTAGCCAGCTCAAAAATGAGCTGTCAAACCTATACCATAATACTTTAGTAAGAGGATGGTACTGGAGAAAATGGCATTTCACTTCCTAGCTACACAAGAAACCGAGGAAAATGAGTCTAAGGGTCTCTACTCAGTAGAACCAATTAAAAAATAAAATGAGAGGAACAAAGGAAGAATTGTGCTTGAGGAGAAACTATTTTCCTTCTTTTCTGTTGCATTTGTGAGGTCATTGTCGTGAGATTGTCTCAAAAACTGACTGGAGAATAAATATGATAAAAGGCACCTGAGTGATCTCTCTTTATTGAGTGAAAAGCTGATACTAAATGAACGCATACGCACAGAAAAAAGAGTTGCAATTCTCTCTTACAGAAACCTGTAATTAGACAATTGCAACCGTTACAAAGGAAAAAACAGAAAAGTCAGTTATATGATTGAAAAATAGACCACCAATATAAGAATAATCCAAATAGAGACAGGCTTCATAGCGGGTGAAAAAGTCTTTGTAAAATCAAATCCAGGTTGCTGATTGAAACCCTTAGTAAACAACCATGATATACATATTTGTAGAGTACCATCAGAATTTTCTTTAACTCTAAAAACCCATTTGCATCCTATGGCAGTTCTATGTGAGGAACAGGAACAAGAGTCCTGGTTTTATTGCATTGTAAAGCAAGAAATTCTTCTTTCATAGCAGAGAACCAATGTGGATAACAAAGAGCTTGTTTGATGGTTTTTTTAAGTGCAAGATCAGCAGCAAGAAGAGTAGGATGAATATAAGGTTTCACTACACCAGATTTTGATCTGGTTTGCATAGGGTTGGTATTGGAAGGTCTAGAAGGAGGAGAAATTTCAGTGTGAGAAACAGTGAAGGAATTAGACTAGAAAGGGGTGAAGAGGTTGTAGTGACAAAGATTAGTAGATAAAGGTGCAGTAGAATGCAATGAAGAAGGTGCAGTAATCGTAGGTAATTGAGTAGATGAAATAGTAGGAATAACGGATCAAATAACTGGGGAAGAAGTAGGTTGTTGTAAAGCTGGTGTGAAAAGCTCAGGATATGGAAATCTGTTTTCACTGAAAAGCACATCTTTAGATATGTATATCCTGCCAGAATGAGACAAACACTTCTAACCATTTTGAGATGTTGAATACACAAGAATGATACATTCTAGAGAATCAAAAGCCAGGTTGTAAGAAGTGTATGGCCAGGGTAACGTAAAACATACACATCAGAAAGCCCTGAAAAATCCATAATCAGGTGCAGTGTGTAAAAGATGTGTATAGGATACAGAAAAGTTCAAAAATGCAAACAGTAATCTATTAATGAAAAACTGCAATGATGAAAGCATGATCCCAGTACTTCAGAGGTAAGGAAGCTTGGCTGAGAAGAGCGAGACCAATATCAACAATATGTCGGCACTTTCTTTCGGCTATTCCATTTTTATGACGATAATGAGCGCATATAACTATGTGATTTTTTTAGATATATGGTGAAGAGACAAAAATAATCTCTCTATGAGTATTACAACATAGGAGCATGTATATAAGTGTCTCATACAAAGAAGATACAAAAAGATGGGCCAAGGTACATATATTTAGTTACACTTAATACTCCCCCTCATGCGGACACATAAATCATATGAACCAAGCTTGTTACTAGTGTAATATATTCTAGGACCCCACAATAATTTAGTGAAGACAATTGCCAACTGATCATTAGAGTTAACAGATTGAGTGGTGATGCCTCTAGATACAATCTTTTCTTGGATAAAGTGACAATCTACCCCAATATCTTTAGTCCTCTCATAAAATACTGGACTTGACAAAATATGTAGGGCAGCTTGGTTATTACAAATAAGAATCGTTTGTGTGAACTCTCCAAATATCAATTCTTTAAGCAACTAATTGAGGCAAATAAGTGTGGTGCCAGAGGTCATAGCTCTATATCCTATTTTTACACTATACTACAATCTGCTTCTTGCTTTTCCAGTTGATCAAGTTGTTCCCAATAAAAACACAATATCTCCTTAGGAGATCCAGCCCAATTTGCATCTATTACCACAGCAAGAGTGTGATTATTGTAACCACATAACAAACATTTTCCATGCTCAACTTTAATATACTTCAGAATGCAAATCACTGCATTCCAATAATACAAGGAGATATGATATGATATAGTATTCTTATAAGCCCAATTTGCATCTATTACCACAGCAAGAGTGTGATTATTGTAACCATATAACAAACCTTTTTCTATGTGCAACTTTAATATATACTTCATAATGCAGATCACTGCATTCCAATAATACGAGATATGATATGATATTATATAGTATTCTTATCTTAAATAGGGTGGTATGACATGTTATAGTATTCTTATATTAAATAGGGTGATATGATATGATAGTATTCTTACCAAATATTTCCCACTATTCAATATTGATTTTATTCCTTATTATTGTATATGTTCTTTATTATAATTAAGAATACTCGTGTGTATACCCAACACACAGAATTCATTATATTCCTTCTCAGTTTTTCTCTCCTCAACATGGCACCAAAGCAGTACCATAATCTGTGACACTTTTGTCACTAATCCTTTCACCAGATGTTCATATGTAAACAAATGGAATAAGGATTTTGTTTAAGAGAAAAAGAGGACATTCTATTGATAAGGAAATGTATATTAAGTATAACATCACCCTAGTGATGAACTGGTACATTAACACCTAGTGATAAGGTACTTGGAGTTCTACCTAAGTGTTATACCATTTTGCTAAGATGTATGAAAACAAGTAGAGTGATGTAAAATTCCATGTGAACTTAAAATGGCTAGAAAAATCACATGAAAAATATTCTTTGCCATTATCGTTTTCTTCAATTTTCTTATAACTAGTACAAACTGATTCTTTTTTCATTAAAGATAGACAAAAGATCATATCAATCTTCCATTAAAAATTATTCAAGTACATCTAAAATATTCATCAATAAATGAAACAAAATATTTGAAAGCAAAAGATGTGACAAGTCATGGGCCCTAAATGTTAAATTGAATGGTGGACAAAAGTAGAGTTACATCTTGTTTCAATTTGCTTTTGATTTCATTAATATAAAAATGGAAGCAATTTTTTATTTTAAGCATTGCCACCAGAGGAAGAGAGACAGTAAAAGCTAGAATGTCATCCAATACACAGATCTCTTTAATCTATATCTCTCTCTCTCTCTCTCTCTCTCTCTCTCTATATATATATATATATATATATATATATATATAGGGATATGCGGTTGTTGTTTATAGATTTTGTGCTCTATTTTATAACCTTATGTTACCCCAATAAATCTCAATCTTATCCCTGTAACCACACTTACTTCTAACTGTGTTCTGGAAACTACCCACTTCTATTATTTAACTTCTATTATTATTTATTTTCTTTTAAATACATATAGGCATGGAATGCCTCTTTCCCCCTAGTATTAGCATAAAAAACCTTCATTCCTTTAATAAAGTATTTTTTTCCTCATATTACACTGTACTCGGGAATGAATGCTATGACAGGACTAGAATGTTTGCTTGGAGACAGTATGTGGACATAATTATTAATAGAAATCCTGTAGCCAAACATATGGATAAATGCATGAAAAGGTCATAGGAATGGCAATGTAATAGGGATATACAAGTCATCCTACTTTTCACAGAGGGATAGCTTAATGCTCACTGCATTTGAATTGACCTTTTATTGGGGTTTTGAGTAAGTTACGATGAGGCAGAGGGAAGGGGGAGATAAATAAAAGTGAATAATGAAAGAGAATTTCTTCAAATTCTTCTTGAGAGACTAATGTGTTGTAATTAGCATATTATAAGGATAAAAAATATTATCAATACTTACATAGGAAATAGGAAAAAAATATCTTCATAATCTTTCCATATATTTCAGCATACTTCTATTTCGTTTTTTTAAAAGGTTTTGGCTATTGCAAATAGAGATGATGAGAATGTAATTTGTGATTGATATCAATAAAATAATTCTTGATTTTTAAAGTCAAAGCAAGTGTTAAAGAAGCATTTATAAGACTCTAGTTTATATATAACATATAGTTACAAAGAATAGAAATGTACAAAGATAGAATCTTCATTTGTATGTTAAGGCACGATCTAGCAAATATTTTCATTTTCTTCACTGACAAGAGGTCCAACAGATATTTCATTTTCTTGAGCAGTTTCAGAATGCTTCCTAGAAAGAATATTACACAGCAACTATAGTTTGCTTCTGTGCTGGTGATGATCACAGAGAAGCTGATACTTAACAGCTCCAACAGAGATCGTATACCTTGACTCCTTGAGCAAATTCAAATCACTAACTACAAAGCACATTAAGTGAAAAGAAGGGATAGAAAAACAACTTATCTTTTCCTCCCAAGGAGGCAGTGATGGCTAACAATTTGCTAATATTTACATAAAATCCAATGATAGGTTCATACTTTTGACAAAGAGCAACCTCCAAATAAGTATACCAGATAGAAATTAAAGAAACCATGCAAAAAGACATAATTTAAAGAACCAAGATTGACATGAGAGCCACACCACAAAAACAAGATAACAAAACAAAATGTCCCTTATTTGACACCATAGACAACCATCATCTACAACATCATCAACCTACATGTGAGCTTTTTAAAGTACAACTTCAAAGACCTCCTAAAAGACAATTTCCCACAACATTCATTAGTAGATGAATCAAGCAATCATCTAGAAAGTTGCAACCCAAGATACCAGTTATATGATTGCTTAACAGGAATCTATCTGTGTCCTTGAGCTCGCTGCATGTCATATGCACCCCAAGCCCCAGGCCCTGGTCCATACTGAGGAAAATTCTCCCCTCCAGACTGTACCTGAAATTTGCCAGTTTTAGCAAAGAACAATATCCAAATCAATACTCCAGACAATAATTTCAACCATATACAATATAATATATACATACAATCGAATACTTTTAGGACAATAAACAAACCAAGCAATTTGCAAGCTATACAATACAACTTCATCACCCACTGGCTTAAAGACTAAACCGGACTAGCCAATTCATTCAAGTGAAAACCAGTCTAGTGATCAGTATATTAACTCCCAAAACCAGATCATATCAAAATCAGTGAGAACTAGTAATGAACTGACAAAAGCAATCTAAACCTGTGCTGAAAACCAGAATTGTTTTATTTTTCAAATTTTAAAAATATTATATTTTTTAGTTTATTTAATATATTTTTAAGATAAATTAGAAAATATGTCTAAGCATTATATTGAAGGATTATACATAATTAGTATAAATTATATTTAAGAACTACACATGCATAAACCATATTTAAGGATTACACATTGATATAGACTACATTTAAGGATTACATATAAGTATAAATTATTTTTAAGGATTACACAAAAGTATAAATTAGTCAAACTATTATTACTTTCATCCAATAACAAATATTATTTAGTTGTATCTATTAATTGACAATTTTTTATATCTTGATTTCTTACAATTTTACTCAAATATAAATTTAATTACTACCTTTTTGACCATGGTTCAAATACCAGAACAAGTTATAAAACATAGTGGTCACACAAAGATAACCAATTGGCAATTCTGTACTGACTAAAATAATAGATCAAATATAGCAACATGCTGATTAGATCAGGTGGTAATGAGTGTTGGGAACACATAGTTGTGATTATGAAAAGAAAAACTATTTTTTTTCCTGATTGAGTGATATTGAACAGAACAAAGGCAAAAACTTTTCCTCCAATGGTTTCCACTTCCTTACAAAGCTTTTGGTGCTATGAAAGCCTTATTCTCCCTATTTATTTATTACTAATTCTTCTAAACTAACTGCTCTACCTGTCCCCAACTAACTCTCCCTTCCCTCCTCTCCTGACTCAACAGTTCCATCCCCTTCAAGGTAATTCTCTCAGGACGAGAATACAAATGGGCTATAAGTAAAATGTAAATTTAGTATCATTGCATTTTTGTGCCTTATATTTAAGTATATTTTACATTCTTTGGAATTATTATGAATCTTACTGTTCACTATACGAAATTATTCATGATTCAACATATTTCCTCTCCAGTACATCATTTCTATCTTCATTCAACTAACCATGTTAATCAATGTTGTCATACCATTCTTAAATATGTTGTACTGTTGTTGCAGGACATAAGAATAAATCGGGGTGCTATTTGTATTCACCTAGGTTCGTGACCGGGTCTGAGATGAGCAAAGAAGTAAAAATGAAGATCCTACTCATACCACCAAGGTCCAGAATTCACAAAGGGTACGAAATAAAATAAAATTGTGTAATCATAACAAGGATCATAAGATCCCATCCTGCAATAGCATTTTTGACATTAGCCCCTCCAACTCCACTGTACTGTACTGATAACTACAGACCTAATGAAAATATCATAATATTCAATGATAATTACATGTGAGCAAGAATCAACTTATTCAAGGTTTCACTGATGAATGTCCATTGAAACGGTCCAACTTAAGTACCAAACAAACAACATACAGATTTCCCAAGAAACCACAGATGGAACTATGGAAGTATTTACTGAGAAAAGAAAACCCCTTTTAATTCAGACTGATCCACTCAGTTAAGATACATTTGAGATGCAACAAAACTTACTGGATTCATGCCATAAATTCCAGGGTAAGGATTTCCAGCGTATCCAGCATCAGCATTGCCATAATTTGCATTATACCCTGGGCCTACAAAATCAAAGCAAAGGACAGGAAACAAAGAAGAGCATTAGTAGGCCAAAACAATGATATCTTAAGACAAGAAAACAAAAGAGTCATAAAAAAAAGTGGAACTAGAAGTAGACCCAATACCATTTTACGTCACAAATTGCAGTTAGTTAACTCATCAAGACTACATCATGCAAAAAGGATGCATACCTGGATTCCCAGCCGCCGCAGCAGCCCGTGCTCTTTTCTCTGCATTCGCAATTTCCGCACGAAGCTTCTCCATCTCCCGAGCCATTGCAACCAACTTCTTCTCCATCACTTGACCATGCTCATAGTTTTCAGCAAATCCCTTCTTCTCATACTCAATGGCAGCCCTAAAAGCCAATAGACAATTTAAAACAACACCAACAACATTAACATCGGCTCAGCATCCCAGTACCCCTCTTTAAAGCCACCAGCTATATATTCACCATTCAACCCACATTCTATAGTCATAAGAAATATGCATTCAAAAAATTCCTTCAGTGGATATATTGTCAACTGCCACATAAAGGATTCAGCTTTTACCGCAAACTCTAATGAATAGCTACATAATTCAAAATCAGAGTTGTGTTATTCAAGCGACAACAACTAGTTGTTTTATCCCCACCCATCCATCGCCTCATTCATCTCCTCTCCTAGTTTTATATGTTTTTCTCATTTCTCATATTCTCTATCACTACAGTAAGAAAATTGTTGGACAATTTTACGCAAAAAATAACATAATTCTTTGGAAAATAACCACAGCCAAGGTTTACTATGTGTAATTTAAAACCTTGATCACAATTAAAGCACAATCCACAATATTGCACCAGATTGAGACAAAGCCACTACCTTGCACATTGCAACTCCTGTTTCATGGCCTCCACATCGGCCCTGAGCGCCGGCAGCCGTTTGGCATCGGCAGTCATGCGGGCCAAGTCCTGCGTCATGGCCTGCACCTGTCCGGACAGGTCCTGACGGACTGCTGTGAGCTCCTTGATGTCGGCGTGGACCTGGAGGAGCTCGGCCCGGGAGGCCTCGGTGGCCCGGAGTTCGGCCTCGAGCTGGGCCGACTTGTCGTAGAGTTCCCTCATGCGGGCCTCTGTGTCTGCCCGGAGCGAGTCTCGGAAGTGCGCCACGCGCTGGAGCTCGTGTTGGGCTGCCTCTAGCTCCTGCTTGAGGGCCACGTGGGTGGCGGCGAGCCTCTGGTTGTCGCCCAGAAGGCCCTGAATGTCCTGGTGCTGGGCCGCGAGACGCTCCTCGATTATCGCCGCCGGGTGAAGCGGAATGGGCCCGCGTGGGCCCAGCCCTAGCTGCGAGTCCCGGAAGTCTTCCAGAAGCGCGGGGTGGGGATGGGGCGGGACAATGGGTCCCACTAGATGGTGATGGGCCCGAGCGCCGAACACCGGGTGGTCGTGAATTGGCGGCGATAGCCCCGCGGCATGCGGAGGATGAAGGGGTTGCCCTCGGTTTCTGCCCGACATAGTTTAACTAAGAACAGTGGAAGAAAAGGGAAAGCGAGTGAAATTGGGAATGTGGATACGTTCAATATTAGAGCTTTTCGAGGAGGAATCGGGGTTAGGGTATGCAAAACGACGCCGTTGCGTACGGAATGTAGTGTGCATGAAATAAGGAATGGTCCTCAGGGACCTCTGATACTTTTCGTGTTATATCAATATGCAAAAATAATATTATTTTTTTCAATCCTTTGGAATCTCTGCTACATCGTATTTATTTTCTTATTTTTCATGATTTTTGTCATCTGTTGTTATCGTAACTTTAATCTTTTATACTACTGTGTTCCTGAGAAAAAAACCTAACGCCTTAAGCGAAGAACAATTAATATGAAACTCTTTAGCAGAGTTCAAATAGTTACTTAGGTCAAAAAACTTGTTGGTCTCTCGTCGTGGGAGTTTTTTCTTTATTTATAGCAAAAAGACCATTACAAGACTCATCCGGATTTTTGTTACAGTCTATCAAAATATTTTGGGATGTCCCGGCTTTTGTTTAACTAATCGGGTTCATGCTCCCGATATACTAGTTCGGTTTTCTAGTATTATCTTGTTTCTATTAACAAATTATGCCTAAAATTCAGTATAAATCTGTCTACACTTCTTCTATTACCCAGGTCGGCTTCGCCCCGTGCGGGTCTTATAGGTCCTGACTAGTTAGTTGATCATTGGCCCAAAGATAAAATCATGATTATGGGTCGGATCTCGAACATCGTCTCCATCTCTAAGTTAATAAACATTAGGATCTTTCTTCTTGCACCTCCAAAATTTTTTCTACACCTTCAAAATATTTTTAAATTTCCAAAAAACCTTTTAACTATTTAAGAAAACTCACGGACATCACACTCCCAAGATTACTTCCGGATGTCGACTTCCGAAAATCAAAATATATGACTTCTGGAGGTCAAAATATATCACCGGAAGTTGACTTCCGGAAGTTAAAATATATAACTGAAAGTCGACTTTCGGAAGTTAAAATATATCACCGGAAGTAGACTTCCAGAAATCAAAATGTATCACCGAAAGTCGACTTCCAGAAGTCAAAATGTATTACCAGAAGTCGACTTCCGAAAGTCAAAAATTAGTACCGGAAGTCGACATCCGGAAATCAAAAAATTAATTCTCTTTTAAATATTTGTAATTCTTTTTTAAAATTTATGTTTTCTTAACTTTTAATTGTTTTTTTAGTTTATTATTTATTGTTTTATTTATTTTTTATGTTTTCATATTTCTTAATATATATTTTAAAAATAAAAAATATATTAATATATATAATTTTATTTTTATTTAATAGAATGAAAAATAAATATAAAAATAAAAATAAGTAAAATTAAAATAATATTAAACTTTAAATAAAAAATAAATAAAAAAATTATTCTGCTTCATTTAATTTTATTTAATATTTAAATTGATTTTAAAATAATAAAACTTTAAATTAAAAAAGAAAAAAAAAATATATATATATATATATATATTATATTCGTTTTTTTAAATTTAAATTTCATTATTTATATATATATATATATATATATATATATATATATATATATGTATGTGTGTGTGTGTGTGTGTTATTTTAAATATGATTTTTTTTATGTTTTTTTAATTTCTATTAAATTTTTAATAATTTATATTAAAATAAATTTAAATTTAAAAATACAAAAAAATATATAATTGAAAAAATTCTAAAAATATGATTAAAATTAAATATTTAAATTTAAAAAAAAATTAAAAACAAATATAAAATACTATACACATTAAATATATAATATATATAAATAAAATAATTATAATAATATCAATAAAATTAAAAATAAAATAGAAAAATAATTTAAATTAAAATAGTAAAACTTTAAATTATAAAAAATAAATATATATATATATATATATATATATATATATATATATATTCATTTTTTAAAATTTAAAGTTTTATTATTTTAATTTAAATTATTTTTCAATTTTATTTTTTAATTTTTTATTGAGCATTTTTTTACTTATTTTGTGTTTTCTAAAGTAATTTTCCTTTTAAACTTATATATTTATAATTTTTAATACTTTTAATATGTGTTTTAAAAAATAAAATAAAATAAAAGTTAGAAAACATATATTTTAAAAAGAATAAAAAATATTTTCAATAAAATTAATTTTTTGACTTCCAAAAGTCGACTTCCGATAATGTTTTTTGACTTTCGAAAGTCGACTTCCTGTAATAAATTTTTGACTTCCAGAAGTGGACTTCCGGTGATATATTTTGACTTCTGAAAGTCGACTTTCGGTGATACATTTTGACTTCTAGAAATTGACTTCTGGTGATATGTTTTTACTTCCGGAAGTTGACCTCCGGTGATATATTTTGACTTCCGGAAGTCAAAATATATGACTTCCGAAAGTAATTTTGGGGGTGTGATGTCCATGGGTTTCCTTAAATGGTCAAAGTTTTTTTTAGAATTTAAAGAAATTTTGGAGGTGTAGAAGAAATTTTAGAAGTGCAGGAAGAAAGACCCTTATTACGCCAAGTCCACTAGAAGCTCAAGTTGGGGTCATGATAATCACACAGCTCTCTAATCTTTGAGTTGTCGAGCTTTGAGGATGGAAAGGTTGTCAATACTGGTCCTATATCTCGTTACCTGCAATTAGTTCCTAATTGGATAATATTGATGAAAATCTCAATCCTTTAAAACAACATTTTTATGTGCCCTTCTTGTTTCCTATCGTTTCTGTTCTAGTCTCATATAAAACAAAATCAGGAAAAATTTTCCTTCTAAGCTCATCAAAGACAAAATGTAAGGAGAACTTTCTCGACCTAGGTCAACTTAAGAACACTAAGGCCCAAAATAGTTTTTTCTCTGCTAGAGGAGTGAGTGTTTTATTTATAGAAAAAGAAAAGTCATACATGATCTCCACTCCCCCCAAAGTCGAGAATCTTCCTGTTATAAGAAATATCCAATAATCATATCTTAACTCTCTGTAGAGAAACTCGGCCCAGATCCTGTTCGGCCCAAATCCTGCTTGGCCTAAATCCTGCTCGTCCCAAATCCTATTTGGCCCAAATCCTGCTCGGCCCAAATCCTGTTTGGCCCAAATCCTGCTCGTATTCCTTATTCAGCCTAGATCTTGCTCGGATTCCTTGCTCGTCACCTCGGCCAATGACAAATATTTAATGAAACTCGTCGTTTTATGATAAATATTTATCGGGTCAAAATCGAAATAAGCATGTTGAGGTCGGCCATTCCCTGGACGGTATACAACCCTCCAACCTTGAGTCCTCAACTTGTTGGGATGAAAGGTTGTCATAAACCGTCTATATCTTCTTGTATCAGGTTGGGTCTTCATTTTCTTTCACATTGTCTTTATGTAAGTTTTGTACTTTTTTCATAAATTTGGCGGCGTTCATCTCTAGCTACATAATAAGTTATGATGTGCCTTATTGTACCTGCAAAATAATTAACTTGTTTGCGAAATGTAGGAGCTTCTTGAAAGAAATATTTTTAAGTCACGTGTTAAAGGTCGTCCTCTAGTTACTCGGCCGATAGATGATTAGGCTGAGGACGACCTGAAGTAGCCCTTATCGTACTGAGGTTATAACCAAGCTCGTAGCGAGGTCGGACTGATGAAGCCCTAACTGTATTGAGGTTATGACCAAGCTCGTAGCGAGGTCGGTCTGATGAAGCTCTCAATGTACTAAGGTTATGACCAAGCTCGTAGCGAGGTTGGACCGATGAAGTCCTCAGCATACTGAGGTTGTGATCAAGCTCGTAGTGAGGTCGATCCGATGATTCCCTTAGCGTACTAAAGTTATGACCAAGCTTGTAACGAGGTCAGTCCGATGAAGCTCTCAGCGTTCTGAGGTTATGACCAAGCACGTAACGAGGTCAGACCAATGAAGTCCTTAGCATACTAAGGTTATGACCAAGCTCGTAGTGAGATCAGACCAATGAAGTTCTCAACGTACTAAGGTTATGACCAAGCTTGTAGCGAGGTTGGTCAGATAAGTACCTTAGCGTACCTCGGTTATGACCAAGCTCGTAACGAGGTCGGACTGATTAAGCCCTTAACGTAGAGGTTATGACCAAGCTCGTAGTGAGGTCAGACTGATGAAGTCCTCAGTATAAAACAAGTGAATCATAATGGTAGTTTTTGTTTATAAAGGTTATTGTCTGCTTCCAGCCAAGCTGAAATTTGTAGATTGTACGGGTCGACCTGCTTTAGGCATTTTTGGTTTGGTAGAGGTCGACCTGCTTTAGGCATTTTTAGTTTGGCAGGGGCCAACCTGCTTTTCAGTCGAGTTTAAGTTTCTTTGGTTGCCTTGTAAAATGGGTAATTCATGAGCTATTGATTATAAGGAAAATTAATACAAATGAAAAGTTTATAAAGAGGATATAGTAGACCTAGGACTGACCATTGTCGGACCCCTTCTTGCTTCGAGGTCAACCTAGAGCTCACCTCTCCATTTAGCTTCGTCAAGACTACCACCGCATAAACCTCATCAGAGGTAATCACGAGCCCTCATCGTCGAGAATCAAAAAGACATTTGTCATTTCTTCTCCCTTCCCAACTTCGCCATTGATGCTTTCATCGTGGACTACTTTATCATCGTGATTTATTCACGTCATTGTGGTTGGGACGTCATTTTACCAGCCCCATGGTGGGCGCCACTGTTTTGGTCTCATATCTTAGGGAAACAAAATCGGGAACAAATTTCCTTCTCAGCTCATCAAAGACAAAATGTAAGGAGAAATTTTTCGACCTAGGTCAACTTAAGAACACTAAGGCCCAAAATAATTTTTCCCTTGCTAGAGGAGTGAGTGTTTTATTTATAGAAAAAGAAAAGTCATACATGATCTCCACTCCCCCAAAGTCGGGAATCTTCCCATTATAAGAAATATCCAAAAACCATATCCTAACTCTTTGCCGATAAACTTGGCCAGATCCTACTCGGCCCAAATCCTGCTTGACCCAAATTCTGCTCGACCCAAATCTTGCTCGACCCAAATCCTGCTCGACCCAAATCCTACTCAACCCAAATCCTATTCGGCCCAAACACTGCTCGACCCAAATCCTGATCGACCCAAACCTTGCTCGGCCCAAATCCTACTCAGATTCCTTATTTAGCCTAGATCTTGCTCGGATTCCTTGTTCATCTTAGATCCTGCTCGGATTCCTTGGTTGTCACCTCGATCCATTACAAATAATTAATGAAACTCGTTGTTTTATGATAAATATTTATCGAGTCAGAATCGAAATGAGCATGTTGATGTCAGCCATTCTTTGGACGGTACAATTTCATTACAGGTCATCATTGCCTTTTACCTTACCTCATATGTGTCATTCATCAAACGATCAATGTTGAGTTGCACAAGTAATTGTTCCTTTAACTTTTTAACATCTTTGATGGTTTATTTTTGTATTGTCCTAGTTGTCTGGGGCCCGACTTGATTTTTGAAGGTGGATAAGACGTCCCAAAGTTGACCTAAAGTCTATAGGCCCAGGAATTGAGCCTATGTTTGTCTTATTAATAGTTGATATTTTATAACAATATTTTGTATAAGAGATATATTTTGGTTAGTTGGTTACTATTTTAGTAACTACTTTGCCTAAAAATTAAAGGTTAACTCCCAAGGTCAAGGGGAACTATTCTTTGGCCTCAGTGCTTTAATGCTGCATTTTTTGTTTCGATAAGAGCACTCAATTTTTTACCATAAAAAATTCACATTTTTGACTTTCTCCTTTTTCATTGTTCCTTTGTCTTCTCCGTAGGGCACATTCATTTACACGTTTCCCAGTGTTGTTGTTAGTGCTTGAGGCTCATCTTTTCTTACCGTCTACCATTAGGGTATGTTTTGTTTCCATTTACATGGGGAACTATTATGTGTTTGTTGATGTTTTATCTTTCTTGTTGTTCTCATGATTTACACCCTTATGGTATTTACCATGTGGTATATTCTTGTCGACGTACTGTCAAGGTAGCGATGACGAGGTCAACCTTTGGAACGAGCCAGTCGATATTCGACTGGATTACGTTTGGAAAAACCAAGTGTGTAAAAAGTCCCCCCATGAAGTGCCTACTCTCCCCTTTTTATATTCGGACTATTGTCAATTATTGTCTACTACTCTGAAGTTACAGATTCATTAGGTCTTATGATTGAGGTGGTAGAAATCTTTTAGAGGGAATGTGACCGTTGAGGCATCCGCTCCCTCGTATGATAGTGTAAGGCCTAACGAGTCCATATCATCTTGAAATTGATCCCTTGGAAGTGGGCCTTTGATTGGTACATGGTCGGTACTTACTACGTTGGGGCTCCAAATCAGTATTATTTCGGGGTAGCACACTGCTTACGATCTAAGGGGAGGGAGTTTTGTGCGTTTTAGTTGCATTCTTCTGCTTTTTGCTTGGTTTTTATTTTTTCTATTTCTTCTATGTTGCAACATTTTGGGGTGCTACCGCTTGGGTTTTGCGGTTATGGTTTTCGATTGTCTGATGTTGCAAAGGCTGGATTGGAGATGGTAATGACTCAGGTTGGGCGCGGATAGTATCTACCTGCAACCTGACCCACACGAAAAAATCCTACCTGAATCTTGCCCTGCTACACGCTAAATACCCAGATAAAAGAAAACATGTGGGTACACATGGATACATACCTGTGAATATTTAAAAATAATATATTTTATTAGTTTTTAAATGAGATCCAAATAAAATTGCAAAAAAGAATAAAAAAAATAAATAGTACTTAAAACGTACATCCAAATAGTAGTCTCAAGACAACTAAATATATATTTAAAACATAAATCGAAATTGATAGTATTTAAAAGGGAAAAATATGTTTTTAGTCCCTGAAGTATTAGGTCAAATTGGAAATAGTCTTTGATCGAAACTTAAGCAATGTTTGGTCCCTTTCTTTTCAAAAGTATTGATTTTGGTCCTTATTTTTTCACACCGTTAGAATCTCTTGTAAGTGGCTAACAATGTTCTAGTTCAGCATCTCTAATATGACATGTGTATTGACACATAAGTGACACGTGTCATATTTTATTTTTAATTGAAAATTCAAATTTTGAAAATGGAGGCTACATTCTAATTAATAAATTTTTAGGGGGTTTTTCTTCAAAGAAAAGAGAACCTAGGGACTTCTCAGAAAAGCTTCTCCTTCGTCGTCAAAACAGAAAGGGACCAAGGCTTCTACCCTTCCATTGTGCACAAAACCAAGAAAGTCACCATGGCAGCGAACTCGAAGGTGCCACCGCTACCGCTAATGTCAAAACTATTCCATTCTTCATCCTTTTCGCACTCGAGACCTTCTATTCATCCTCTGTCACGCGAAATCCTCAAAGAAGTGGCACTAGGATCAGCCACCACTCGTCTTCGTCTCCACTATTGTCGACCAAGGTTGTCTTCGACAACACTAGTCATAGTCAGAGTCACCATTAACAACTACTTCCTTTTTTTTCCCTAGTGCAATTTCTTCTATTCTCCTTCACGCGCGGAACCATGGTTGGGAGCCACACCGCCTCACCACGCCGTTGTCGTGCCCTCGACTGCAATCGAAGTTTCTCCTCCTTCCTTTAGTCGTTCAACCTTCTTGTTCCCCTTCTTGCTTTGTGATTGTACGTTGTGTGACATGAACAACCACGCTCTTCTTCTTCTTCTCCATTTGGAAGTGATCAGAGCAATTCTTCTGAGATTGCCGGTGAAATCCATTTTCCGTTTCAAGTATGTTTCCAAGTCATGGCTTTCCCTCATTTTCGATCCCTAATTTGTCCTTTCCCATTACGACCTAGCTGCCACACCCACCCTAGTCTATTTCTATTTTGATGAAGAAAGAGAAGCTTTTCTAAGAAGCTCCTAGCTCTCTCTTTTTTATTTTTATTTTTATTATTTTTAAGAAAACCTCCTAAAAAGTCCATAATTAAATTCAAAATTCGAAATTTCAATTAAAAATAAAATGACACGTGTCACATATGTGTTAGTACACATGTCATAATAAACGCTGAACTAGAACATCGTTAGCCACTTAGGATAAATTCTAACGGTGTTAAAAAATAAGGACCAAAATTAATATTTTTGAAAAGAAAGGGACCAAATAGTGCTTAAGTTTCGATCAGGGACCATTTCTAATATGACCTAATACTTCAGGGACTAAAAACATATTTATCTTTATTTAAAACATACATCCAAATTCAAATAGAAGTAACTTATAAAACAAGTCTTATAAAGATAACGCTCTAAGATTTATCTAGGGATCGCAATGGGTCGAGTAGAGTGTAAGACCCGAGAAATTTAAATAATTAAATAAATAATTATTTAATAAATGCGGGTAGTAGAATCCTTTATGGCATTTAATGCTAATTGTTATGACGTGGAAAAGTATTAGCTCAAATGGTTGAGAGTGCTTGATTGTGTGAGAGGACTTGGGTTCAAGTCCTATGTATGCCAATTGTATGATATTTTATTTTGTGCATTATTAGAATTATCACGAAACATGAATTGGTTGTGCTTTGACTTTGTGATTTCATGGTTGTGTGTTCAAACCTTGCTGGGAATGAAATTGACTTAATTATTCTTTTGCTAACATAAGTGTGATATGAATGTGAAAGGGTGGGAAAACCCTAGAGGCAATCGGCAAACAAGGAAGCTGAGAAAAACAGCCCATAATGGTCTATGAAAGATAATTATAGACATTAAAATGCCACTTTTCGTTTTTTTGCTATTAACCATATTTAGGGACCATATAAAAAGGGAAAATAAGGTAATTAGAAGGGTTTTTGAAGTCTGAAACCTAGAGTGAAAATAGAGGACAAATTTTGAGTAAGAAAGAGAGTCAGAAGGCTTTAAGGAAGCTGAGTTGGGAGAGTACTAAGGGAATCCAAATTGGGGCAAGAAGAACTATCAATGTTCTTTTCTTTTTGAGTAGAGGAAAACCAGGTTAGGAAAGTTCTTTCGCTTATCTATATAATTGTGAATTTTTGTGTATTTTGTAACATGCATGAATAAATTTATCCTTGCCATGAAATTGTTGTGCTTTATGTGATTAGATTGAGCCTTGACTGTTTTTGATGTTGTTTGAGCAAACCCTTAAGTTTTTATATGAATGTGACCAGGGTTTCGGCAATGCATGATTGGGTGTGGCTAATATTCATGTTTTGGGAGTCTAATTGGGTCTATAATTTGTCTTTTGTGATTGACTTGTCAAAATAGATTGTTGGTAAGGTTTGGGATTGGGTTTTGGCTTGAAATTTGGTGTTTACATGCTAAAACAGAGATGATGTCTGCTATTTCCGCTCAAGCGAGCAAGGCTCGCCTAGGCAAGAATAGTAGAAACTTGAGTTTGTTTGTACTCGAGCATCTCGCTCAGGCGAGCGTATCATGCCTAAGCGAGAAATCGAGGGTACTGTGGGGTTCCGCTTGAGCATCTCGCTTAGGCGAAGAGCTCTGTTTTGGGCGATAGAGTATCTCGCCTAAGCGAGAAGTCGTGAAGGGATGTATGCTTTGCTTGTCTCGCCGCCTAGGCGAGAGACCTTGTTTTTTCGGGTGAAGGACAATCTCGCCCAGGCGAGAAAGGCTTGCCTAAGCGAGACTTCACAGTGAGTCCCTGTAGCACGCTCGCTCAAGCGAGGAAGCTTAGCATAAGCGAGACAGACCTGGTCGCTTGCGCTAAGGCTTCTAGCCCAAGCAAGTTTAGTGCAGTTTATGTGCGTTGTTTGTACACATTGATGCAGACGTGGATCAGGAGATGTTGTGCCATGAACGGGTAGGTTCATGGATGGTGGTTAACACGTGATGGTATGAGCGAGTAGGTTCATATCCAGTTGCTCTCGTGTGGGGATACGAGCGAGGTAGGTTCGTATGTTCCGTGCTCACACTTGAGAGATGTTACTTGCAGGGAGATACGTAGCTTGTGGATCACGTGTGTTGGACTACGGGCGGGCAGGTTCGTAGATTAGGACTATGAGCGGGGAGGTTCGTAGAGATAGGACCACGAACGGGCAGGTTCGTGTGAGCATCATAAAGCCTGAGTCGATGGCTAACTTTGTTATGTGAATTGAATGTTGAAAAGCCTTAGGGTATTAAGAACTTGGCCAAGGTCTAATTTTAATAATATAGTTGGGTGTAATTATATTATTGAATTGACGTGTTTCTTTTATTATTGAGCTCACCCTTTCTGTTTGTGCTTGGCAATAATCGTGTGATTCCTTACACAGGAGTAGTTGATGATACAGGTGATGCTGCTAACACTTGAGATGGAGAGAGGGGCTAGCTTGGGATTCGAGCTAGGAACTTATTTATGTTTTCTGTTATTTTATTGGATTTTTTTGGAAATTGTAATAAGACTATTATTATAGCTTTAATTGATCTTTGGCGCTTTGAATATACTTTTAAATTTTCCCGTGTTTGGGAATAATAAAAGTTTTGATGTTTGATGTTCTTTTCTTAATTAATTATTTTAAATAAGTAATTTTCAGTAGAGATGTTACATTAAGCACGCAAAGTGCCTACCGCAACCTGACCCGCACGAAAAACCCTACCCAAAACCCGCCTCGCTACTCGCATAAAAAAACTCACGAATTTTCTTAAACCCATAAGTACCCATGTATACTCTCGAATATTTAAAAATAATTTATTTTATTAATTTTTAAATGAGATCAAAATAAAATTGCAAAAAGAATAAAAAACATATAGTACTTAAAGCATACATCCAAATTCAAATAGAAGTAGCCTATAAAACAATTTTTACAAAAATAACACTATAATATTTATCCTTATTATCTTCAGTTTGACCACTTAATTCCTGGAACAAATAACACACAAATAAATATCAGATAAAAAGTACTAACATCATCATCAATTATCTCCTATAGTATTGTATTAAGTTTCATCTTGACCATTTTCGATTGGAAAGAACCTAAAAAGGAAAATCAATTCACTCATTGTAACAATTAGTATTAATATACATAAATATGTAATTTGAAATGTTAATTTAATTACCTTTTATGTCAGTCCATAACCAATCTTGAACACACATCAATGGCTCTAAAGTGTATAGATGTAATGTACTGCGATGTGGAGTGAGAAATCGACCACTAGTACTAAAAGAATACTCAAAAGCAACAGTTATGATAAGAATGATTAGAAAATCTCTTGCAATCATTTGCAAGATTACATATTTTAACCCATTAGCTTTCCACCAAACTAAGATATCAAATTCTTCATTTAAATTAGGTAGTGTTGGTTCCTCCAGGTAATAATGAAGTTCTAACTTATAATTTGATGGTTTGGTTTTCTTTGCAATTTGATGTTTTGCAAAATCTCTCCTCCATCCATTTATTCTTCCATTAAGACTTTAACCTACATTTATGTTTGGATTCTGACACAGAAACTAACTTTTTACCTTTCATGTTCATTTCATACTCTCTTACCAAGTCCTTACAAAGAGTCTTCACTTTTTCAATTTCATAATCAGATTCCTCTTCATATATCTTGGGGGAAAAATAATCCAACAAATCAATTTTATACCTGAGGTCTAACACACATATAACCATCACCCCTCTTTTCACACCCCAAAGCTTGTTAAATTTTAAAATAATGGATGCAACCATTTAATGAATAATAGAAATTAGAGGGTCAACCCATTCCATTAAAGCCAACTTAATTTGGCATACCTTTGGAAAGAAAATATTAATAGTTGGATATGAAGTACTAGAGAACAAGAGTGTGACGTTGTAAAATATTTTCAACTTTTGACAAATTTCATTTACCATTTTCCAATGATGTGCATTAGGCAATACTGACTCTCTCGTTGTGACAGTCAATCAAATACATCTTTGTATTGTATGACTATTTGAAGCTTAAAAAATATAGAATTTCACCAAGTGACAGTCAATCAAATACATCAGGAACTAATTTTCTACTAAATGGAATACTCAAGTGAGCTCATGTCTTTATAATTTTTTCTTCTCTTTTAGGTGTTATTGTCTAATAATTGGCACTTTCTCTAACTTTTTCAATGACATTACCAATTATAGACAAACCAACCTTCGCAATTAAATCAATATATGTGCACAACACCGTATGTGAAATAATTGGCCAACCAAAATAAGAGACTTAGGTGAAATCTTATCTAAAATGCGTTTAATCATAACATCATTTATAGTATAATTATCAACTGTCAAAGTAGAAACTTTTCTATCTAAATTCCAATCCATTAAACATTGAACCAACATTTCACCAAGAACTTGACTAGTATGAGGAGTAGGCATATACATAAACCTATTTTGAAAGACCAAATTTTAATAATGTAGTCAATAAGAACAAAGTTAATGTACAAATAGTAGTATGATGTTATTACCTCACAAGTTGACTTTGTAGTCTACATAAATCATCAATAAAGTGAGCTATTATAGTCATGTATCCTCTATTTTAATTACTAGCACTCCATATATTCGTTGTAATTGCAACTCAATTTGAATCATTGACAGTAGTAATTTCATTTTCTTTTTTTCTTCATTATACTCCTCATACTGTCATTTTTTTAGAGTTCTAAGAAACTACCTTGAATAGAGGTTGTTAAGCAACACAAAAATCTTTAAAACCAATGTCATCAAACATTGACATTGGATAATCACGTAGGATTTTCATCTTTCGAAGTGCATGCCTAGTTTTAAAAATACTTGTTTTATGTCTCGTGTTGTTCGAAGCTTACAAGTCTTAAAATGATTTTGCAAATGCGATGTACCCTGCCTTCGATCACTCAAAAGCCTTTTCTGAAAATAATTGCATACAACTTTCCAATTTTCATATATTTTTTGTCTCTTAAAATGATTCCAAACATCTGAAATTGACTTCTTTGAATTCACAGTTGGAGTTGAGCTTTCCATTTCACCCGGAATTAAATTTATAGGAACATCATTTTACTCCTTAAGATTTGATTCACCTACATTTAGTTATACAAATTGTTCTTGTTCTTATTGATCATCCATAGGAATAGGAGTAAAGGTTTCTTGAATGGACATTGATGTGGCCACAATTGAGATGAAGTGAGGATGAGTATAATTAGAAAATCCTACAATTAAGAGACAAAATAATTAAAAACCACAAAGGAATTAAAAAGGTGAGACAAAGTAATTAAAAAATTATAGCTTTTCCTTGAAATATTTTCATGAATTTTCAAAAAACAAAGACAAAGAAATATTTTCATGAATTTTCAAAAAACAATATTTTCTTGTTTTATAAGGGAAATCCATCTCGATAACTAAGTTAATGGATAAAGATGCATACATAGTCATGAGAATGTTAGCGAAAAACATAGAGATGTGAAAGTAGGCTAGTGAATAATTTGGAATCTCTAATTCTATGGTGGGTTGTAATAAAAATATAAAGCACTAAAATTTATGCGTACTATCCCAACTATAAGTTACAAAGCACAAACTTAACTAGAGTTGTGAAGATTAAATAATCAGCTTATATTTGAGTTTTTGCCTTCTTATATTTGACAATGGTTGAAGTTCATGTATTTACACTGGTCCCATTTCAAACAAAATCCCTTTGGCACCCTTGTTGGTCAAACCTTAATTTTTCTTATCAAGAGTTTTGAACAAAATGAATCCATAACTAAACCAAAAATAAATAAAACATGCTCAATCAAGTGTCACACACGATATTGCAACATAGCAACACAATATAATTCACAATTCATTGATACTATCATTCTTAATAAATAAACTCAAAGATAAGAAACTTCGTACTCTTTGTGAGTGAACGTGAGAGAGTGCAAATGAGAAAATTTAAGAGTGAGTGAGTGCGAGACTTTGGTGAGTATGAAACTAAAGCTATCATATTTTGGGTTTTAACTTTTAGTAAGTATTATTTCAAAATTCGTGTGTAAAATTAGTAGGTCAATTTTTTTAATTACCTACGAAGCCTATACCATTACCTACGAATAATACCCTTCACAAAAATTCATGTAATAACACGCCAAATGTACCTACGAATTTTACATATGAAAATTTGGCAGGAAAACCTTTTTTTACATTACTTACAAAAAAATTTGTATGTTTCTCAATGTTACATATTCATAGGTAAAATCCGAATGTAATACTTGTAACATCCCGATCGGATGTTATGAATTTAAATATTAAAATAAAGAAATATAATTAAACCGCATTTAATTAAATATCATTTCCTCAAAAATGCGGGAAATTTTAAAACTTTAATTACCTCAATAATAATCCAAAATCCATAATAATAAATACTATTATAATTATCAAAAGTCTAATAATATCAATGATTACAATTTATTAGAAATCATAAAAGCAATATAAAAACTCTGAGAAAATCCTTCTCCCAAGTCTAGCCCTGCTCCGGCTCTATGCCTCACCAGACCCACCTACAACATCATCTGTGTAACATCCCTACCGGATATTACTAAAAAAAATAACAATTTATATAAATAATACCTCATTTATTAATGAACCATTTCCCTTAACGCGAGAAATTTAAACTTTAAACATCCATAATAAATTATTAATAGTCAACTATTCCAAAGTTCACCTTTACAATTTAAATAACCATAAAGTAGTAAAAATTCAATAATTCTAAATTACATGAAATTTAAATAACATGCTTTATAAAAATTCCCCACGTCACTAGCCTCACTCTCCGCCACTATGCATCTCCTAGCTCACCTGAAACATCATCTGCTCCCGGATAAAAAGTCATTCGATCATCGCCACACACAAACAGATAGGGTGAGCTATGCACATAAATATAATCAAATATGAAATTAAATCCCCAGCTCATTCATAAGTAATCATTTGTTTATTTTCCAAAAACACCCACATTCCCACACTCATAACCAATATGAGTTCATGCATGTATTCTAACTCTGGGATTTCATGTGCCTCCACGACCCTCCTTGCTCGTGATCCAACCTACAAGCCTATCCCGCTTGTAGTCTTGCTTCACGAACTTCCTCATCCGTCATCCGAACTCCTCGCTCGGACCTGGACCGCATACCCGTTTTTCCTACTATGAACTCCCTCGCTCATAGCATTCTCAAGTTGAGCATGAATTGAACTCCCTCGCCCATTCATCCCAACAAGAGTACCTCCGGTGAACTAAATAGTTCACATTCCGTATGCGATCCACCCATCACGAACTCCTCGCTCGCGACTCATTCCAAGCACATCCCACAATGCTATGGACTTAGTCCTTCAAGCCCAAACATCACCAACACAAGCATAAAATCCCTAGAATTTAGGAACAAAAAATAAACCAGCTCAAATAACTCACACAAACATAGATAATGCATCATTCTCGCTTAAGCCAGGGACCTTCGCCCAGGCTAGACCTTCAGCCTCGCTTAAGCTAACCCAAATCGCTTGAGCGAGCGTGTAACAATGGTTGTACCACTTCATCTCGCTTAGGCGAGCTCTTCTCGCCTAAGCGAGACCCTAAGTCATTCAATACACAAATCTCCTCGCCTGGACGAGGATTCAATAAAAAAAAATCAAGTCTCATCGCGACCTCGCTTAGGCGATCCATTCTCGCCCAAGTGAGTGTATATGTCGCTCAACACTCCAAAACCCCTCGCCTGGGCGAGAAGTCGCGCTCAAAACGTCCAGGTTTTCTCGCGACCTCGCTTAGGCGAGCCAATCTCGCCTGAGTGAGAGAACGTGTCGCTCAACTCCTAACTTGGTCGCCTGAGCGAAAAACTCAAACCAAAACCCTAAACGAGCTTCTGCAACTCTCGCCTAGGCGAGAGAGACTCGCTCGGGCGAAACTTGTAGAGTTTCGCCACTGTTCATGCACCAACAACACCAAAACTAGGCCAAAACGCAATTCACACATTCCCAAGCATAAGATAATGACCAACAAACATCAGAACATGTTATTTCATCCATTCAAAATACCCCAACTCGAGATTGAACCATCTCTAACCATTCCATACCAAAACCCTCACTCCCTAATCAAATGAAGCATAAAAAGGTTTTGCAACTAAACACAACCAAGCCAATTCTTAAACACAGTGCACATAATCCAGAATTCATACAATACAGATTTCAATGGAGATTATAATGGCACAGAACCATATACAAATCATGAAATTTACACACGCAAAGGATAACTCCCCTAACCTGGAGTTCGTGATTAAAATTGAGAAGAAAAGAATGCTTCTCCTCAAGCCTTCTCCAAATTCACCTCTTGTGCACCCAAAACTCACCACTCCCAACCCAAATTTCGTTCTCCCTTTGAATCCCAAAAACAACAACTATAGAAACCCTTTCTTTTCCCCTAAATTTGCCTTTTATAGGTCTTTTAATGTTGGTTTAAGGAGCTAAAACGAAAATTGGTTTCATTGTGGGTTTAATACATATTCAATGGTAATTACAAGATGGTTTTCTAGACCCTCTTGGCTGCCCCTTCTGCTAGGGTTCCCTCTACCTTTTCACATTCATTCCAAGCTAAATTTGGCAAAAATAAAGGTTAATCCTGTCTATCAAGGTTTGAACCCGTGACCTTCCACTTATAAGGCCAAAGCACAACCACTATGCCAATTCATATTTAGTGATAACTATTATAATCCTATAATTATGATATCACTCGCCATTCACAAATATATTATCAAAAATAACACAAACCATAGGACTCAAACCCAAGTCCTTTCACACAAACCAAGTACTCTCAACCACTTGAGCTAGTATTCTTTCATGTCACATCAAACAATATTTAATGTCATAAAGGCTCCTACTACCTGCATTTATTAATTAATTAATTATTTAATTAATTAATTTTCACGGGTCTTACAATCTGCTCACAGATACCACGTTTACAATCATCGTCACACACAAGCAGATAGGGTGAGCTAACAGAATAAACATATATACAATACATTTATATATACAACACAATCACACCAAAGGAATTCCATCCTTTGATATCATCCCACATGGCCACAACCATGTTAACCGTGTTCTACGTCTTCTAATGATTACCTCAGGATGTCTTGCTGCCACACCTGTCAGCCACAATTGATAGAGCATGTGCCGGAAATCATGCTACGGATCACACACCGTAACGCCAGGTGGATTTCCCAATACGAACATAGTTCGTAATGTCCCAAGACTACCAAACTCGTCAGCTAATTACTGAGGAGGGCAATCTATCCGGATCCATCCGTGCGGGCCACAACCAGCACACTCACATCGACAAGACTCGCCAACCCGAACCACAACTCAAGAGTTTCTCGTGTTCATCCGCCATCCCAAGCCATAACTCAAGATTTGTCATTCTGAGCCACAACTCAAGGAATGCCACGTGCTTAATTCCTATCTCGAGCCATAATTCAAGGGATACGTTCCGAGCTACAACTCAAGGAACACCAACAAGCCAACCTTTAAGTTATCCTAGAAGCCTTGTAGACCATGCAAATCACGCAAGCAAAAATATAATTCTGCTGTAGCAATATCGCCTGGCGCTGCTCACAAGGTGCCAAACACCTTCCACTTCCAAACCGTCTTGAGAGTATGATGAGTTTGAACCTTTGCTCTCATTAAGTGTTCAAATTTTGGGGATTTAATCTCATTTTTGCGCTTAAGAATTGATTTTAGTTGCATAATATATTTATTTTGGAGGGTGACGGCTGCGACATGGAGATGGTGGGTGAGAAGGAAAATTAGGGTTAGGGTTTTGGTTGTGTGAAGAAGATAGGGTGATGAGGTTTCATTCCATGATTGGGTAGCTTAGTGAGTGGAGGATTGATGACGTGGTAAGTTTTAAGTGGTTATTTTAGTGAGTGGATGATTGATGACGTGGAAATCTTTAATTGGTTATTTTAGTAAGTGGAGGATTCCCACGTGGTGTAATCTGGTTGAGTGAAGGTTAAGTGATATTAAGGGTGCAAAATAGTAAAAAGAAGGGGTGCAGAACAGAGTCAGAAGACCCAATTTTAGGAGGGGTGTGAAAAATAAAAATTGGAGGTGCATTTAACTCCAAAAATATTCCTTTTCAGAATTAGATGACCAATTGCAGAAGGGGGTGTAAAAATAAAAATTAGGGTGCATTTAGCTCCTGAAATATTCCTCTCCAAAATTCTGATTTTTGGACTTATTTTATGACTTGAAATATTCCCAATTTACACTCTTAAGGACCTAAATTAAATTCTGGTTGCATTATTAAACGATAAGAATATTCAATAATATATTATGCAACTAAAATCAATTCTTAAGCGCAAAAATGAGATTAAATCCCCAAAATTTGAACACTTAATGAGAGCAAAGGTTCGAACTCATCATACCCTCTAGACGGTCTGGAAGTGGTAGGTGCTTGGCGCCTCGTGAGTAGCGCCAGGCGATATTGCTGTAGCAGAATTATATTTTTGCTTGTGTGATTTGCATGGTCTACAAGGCTTCTAGGATAACTTAAAGGTCAGTTTGCTGGTGTTCCTTGAGTTGTAGCTCGGAACGTATCCCTTGAGTTGTGGCTTGGGATAGGGGTTGAGCACGTGTCATTCCTTGAGTTGTGGCTCAAAATGGCATCCCTCGAGTTGTGGCTCGAGATGGCAGATGAACACGAGGAACTCTTGAGTTGTGGCTCGGGTTGGCGAGTGTTGTCGGTGTGAGTGTGTTGGTTATGGCCCGCATGGATGGGTCTAGATAGATTGCCCTCCTTAGTAATTAGCTGACGAGTTTGGTAGTCTTGGGACATTACGAGCTATGTTCGTATTGGGAACTCCACATGACGTTACAGTGTGTGATTCCTAGCATGGTTTCCCGCACGTGCTCTATCGGTTGTGGCCGATAGGTGTGGCAGCAAGACATCTTGAGGTACTCACTAGAAGACATAGAACACGTTTAACATGGTTGTGGCTATGTGGGATGATATCAAAGGATGAAATTCCTTTGGTGTGATTGTGTTGTATATATAAATGTATTGTATATATTTTTATTCTGTTAGCTCACCCTATTTGCTTGTGTGTGGCAATGATCGTATACGCGGTATACGTGAGCAGATGATGTTGCAGGTGAGTCTAGTGAGGCATAAAGCCGGAGCGGGGCTAGACTTAGGAGAAGGATTTTCTCAGAGTTTTTATATTATTTTGATGATTTCAAATAAATTATAATCATTGATATTATTAAACTTTTAATAGTTATAGTAGTACTTATTATTATGGATTTTGGATTATTGTTGAGGTGATAAAAGTTTTAAAATTTCCCGTGTTTTTGGAGAAATGACATTTAATTAAATGCAGTTTAATTATATTTCTTTATTTTAATATTTAAATCCGTAATATTCGGTTGGGATGTTTATCGCAACCGGAATCGCGACGGGACGACGAACCAAAAAAATAGAAAACGAGTTTGAAAAAGAGATTTGGAGTCGCCACCATAGTTATTATGGAAAACTATGGAAAACCATAAAGATAAGACAAGTCTGCGAAAAACCAGATTCTGGATCCGAGAGTCGGTTACGCGTAAGGAAGGTGTTAGCACCCTACAGCGCCCGCCCGAGGGCGGTACCTATAATTAAAAATGCAAAGTTGACGTGATTTTTAAAATGTTAATTTTCCCCAAAATTAATAAGACAATAATGCTAAAAAGAAACAAAAAATATTTTTTAAAATTTTTTTGGCCCGACAAAGATTGACCTTGGTCCTACGTATTCTCATTCAAAATGAGAAATCAGGGTTACGTAGTTCTTTAAAAAAGACTTTTGTTTGAGAATGTTGATATTTTGTATTTTGAATTTTTTTGGTGTTTTTGAGATTATTTGAAAATACGTGTCACACAACGCGGGCGGTCGGACAAACACTAAAAGAGAAAGAAAACTATTTTTGGTATTTTTTGAAAATAAGTGCCACGCGGTGCGAGCGATCGGACAGACACAATAAAGTGAAAGAGAATATTTTTTGTTTTTTTAGATTTTTTATTTTTTCTATTTTTTTTTTGCAATTTTTGATAATTTTCAAATATTTGTTTTTTTTAGAAATAATAAAAAAAAATAAAAAAACGAAAATAAATAATAATAATGAAAAAGTAAATAAATAAAAAGAAACAAATTAATTAAGAAGGATGAAAGTGGAAAACAAAATACGAGGGTACATGAGTAATTAGTGAGAGGTACATGAAGTAAATAAGGTGTCTTTATTAAAAGTGTGGATAAAAATAAAACAAGTCTAAAATAGGAATAATACACAAATGAGTGGTGGAGTTAGTCAACTTAGGGGTGCAGGAAGTAGTTACTAGAGGTGTGTGTAGTGAAACATAGGTTGCAATCAGTAACAACAAAGGGTCAACAACAGGCCCAAAACAAACAAGGGATTTGGGAGTGTGCAGAGATTAAAAATGGGGACACGTGAGCACCATGGAAGCTCAACCTCCGGCCTTCGCGACCCAGATCGTTACCGCCGCGCCCCAAGCCTTTCATTCTTCTTCTTGCGCGAGATAGATGCTCAAGCCTTGCTCCCTCTCTTCTCAGGCTCAACTCGCGCTGCTCTCGTGACACCCAGGGTTGCTGCGATTTGTGCATGTTTTCCGTTCAAAGCTTTGAACCGCCGGCGGCCTCGCCGTCGGCGATGGTTTCTACTCCTTTGTTCATCTCTGTGCTATGATTGGATGTGACTGATCGGAGAAAATGAGACTGGAATGGGGTTCTGATTCGGTATGAATGGAGATTGCAGAACAATGAGTGGTTTACGAATGTATTTGACTCTGGTTATTTGCTTGTATGTTTTATTTGCAGGTTGAAATGGTGGTGATATGAATTTGAGGTGGTGGTTCTATAAGTGCGGCGGGAAGGTGGTGATAACGGGAAGGATTGGTGTTTGTGTGTATTTGGCTGCCTTTGGGAAATGGAGACGGTAGGGATAAATGGAGGTAATCTGTGGCTATGGGGTTCGGTTGGGAAGTGTCTGTGGAAGGCTAGAAGATAAAGCTGGTCATGTTATGTGTGTACAGGCGGAGGAGAGGAGAATAGAATGGTGAAGGCGGAGGAGAGGAGAATAGAATGGTGAAGGCGGAGGAGAGGAGAATAGAATGGTGAAGGAGGATGGAGTGTATTACGTGACATTGATGTTAGTCGCTGTAGTTAGACTCTGATTCTTTGTTTTTTTTGTTTTTATTCAGATGGCATAAACATAATGTAAATGGAAACCCCAACATCACAACACAGGCGTATGAATCAACAAGCAAAAGAGCACAACAGAACAACACAACATAACATCATATTCGGTCATTTAACCATGCACAACAAGTCACATACATTTTCAGTTCATTTCCATGGCAGCGATACTTACCTCTTGATGCTCCTTCACTCGTGCAACCCCTTTCTCTTTTCACTGTGGCTTTGTCTTGTTCTCCCAAACCTCTGCGATCTCCCCCAACTCTCCTTTTTTTGTTTTCCTTTTTTTCTTTCAAAATGTGTTTTTTCCGCCCTATATGAACTGTATTTTTGAAATGGTATCTTCTCCCCCCTGCGAGTGAGCTGCCCCTTGTGCCAGAGTCCCCCCCTTTTTCAAATGGTTTGACCGTTGTTCTTACCATGCCAGTTTCCTCTTTCGCTCATATTCTGTGCTGGTTTTAGAAAAGGGCCAAAAGTGAGATGCAGGTTGGCTTTTGCCATTCCACCGGCGCTGCCACGCAGTGATACACCTCCCCACCATTTCCTTTCTCATGCCAAGTCTCAAAAGTGCAGAGAAGGTGCACCATTGACTTTCATTTTACTTTTTCTCATTTTTATTATTTTCACTTTTTTTATATTTTTTCAAAAGGTATAAATATACATTTGGTATCCAAACTTTTTCGGAAAGTTCAATGTGGTACCCAAATTTTAGGAATGTTCAATTTGGTACCCCAATTTTCTAAAGAGGTTCAATTTGGTCCTCTCCGTTAAGTTGAAGTTAACACCGTGTCCGTACAGGACACGTGTCAAGCCATGAAATTTTTATTTTTTTTTTATTTTTTTTCAAAAAATTAATTTTTTTTTCAAAAATTATTTTTTTTTTCAAAAAATTTAAAAAAATGTCACATT
>Ga0214542_1000460_pt1 | contig 73365 bp, 20 predicted proteins | sample CNSS1metaG_FD_160096 | JGI IMG/M metagenome (GOLD analysis project Ga0214542, IMG submission 160096) | Root nodule microbial communities from cowpea collected in UCLA plant growth center, Los Angeles, California, USA - CNSS1 | ecosystem: Host-associated > Plants > Roots > Nodule | place: USA...
TATATATATATATCCTTATAAATCCTTATAAATGTGTTAGACTTTATGAGCTCAAAATTGTCATTATATAAATTGGGCATACTCAAAAGATCATGTTCATTAATTACATCCGCATATAGAACCAAAACAATTTTAATTGCATTAATCGCAACTAAACCTAACAATGATCATTAATGCTGACAAAACCAAATGACATGGATTCATCATGACATGTGTAGCATGAAAATTACGTGAAGGTGATCTGTACACGCCTATTTTCAACTGGTCCTTACTTTATCTCAATGAGATCAATATAATAGCCTTAATATACATAGTGTAATTTCTTAATAATATCCAAAGTATGTCCAAAGACATTGCATGCATGCATAAAATCAACCATAGAACACAAAACACATAAAAGTGACAAACTCCCACTAAACCAAAGATTCCTCAAACAATAAAACACCCATATGAGCAATATGCTCATGAAAGACCATGGGTTGAAGTACCTTAGTAAGAGGATTTGTCATCACGAAGTTTGTCCATTAGTGTTCTATTGAAAATTGTCCACTTTGTACCTTATTGTTGTTAGAATACAACACAACTGATTTATTGTCACAATATAACTTAAGTGGTCTTTCAATTACTTCATAATGTGCAACCTTGTGACAAAATCCTTCAGCCATATTCCTTATTTGATGCCTCATAGCATCCTGCAAAATATTGAGTCAAAATACCTAATGATCTCTTACTAATCTGACTCCCTGTATATGAGCATATAAACTCTTGTTCTTTGTAAATACCTCAAAATTCTTTTGGTTGCTTTCCAAATGATATTGCTTAAATATATGCCTAATAGCCCAACTATGTATGCATTATCCGGATGCGTACATATTTAGACATACATCAAACTCTCTACGACTACATTTCCTAAATTTCCAAATTTCCTTTTGGACATTGAATGAGATTGAGCTGAACTTCCTCCCACTGAACTTGTGATACACACAATTATCAACAACATCCATCTCGAAACCAAATGAGAGAATCACTTGATGAAATTTGTGGTACCATTAACGAGATGCCTGTTTTAGCCCATAAATGGATTCTATAAAATTGCAAACCATATTCTTTGAGTCTCTTAATACAAAGTTTTCTGGTTGCACCATATAATTCGTCTAAACAATGTTACCATTGAGAAATGTTGTCTTGACATCCGTTTTATGAAACTCCAAATCATAATGTGTGTAAGACCCGTGAAAATTAATTAATTAAATAATTAATTAATCAATAAATGCGGGTAGTGGGAGCCTTTATGATATTTAATTTTGACATGTATGATATGAAAAAGTACTAGTTGAAATGGTTGAAAGTACTTGGTTGTGTTGAGAGAACTTGGGTTCAAGTCCTATGTATGCCAGGAAAACCACTTTTAATAATTCTTGAATGGTCATTACCATCACCATTAAGGTGATTTTCATTTTCTTGGTAATTAAAGTGGGGGAAAGCAAGGAGCATCCATTTTTTATCAAAGAAAAAGCCAAGAAACTTCAAGTTTTAGCAAGGAAAACCAGGTTAGGGGAGCTGATTAACGTTGTTTTGGTTGTTTAATGATTAAATGTATGATGTACAGTATATTATTGCATGATCATTCTCTGTTATCGTCTGAATTTCGCATTTATGGAATTTTTCCAGAAACCGCCTGGCAGACGATGAACTGCCGCCAGGCGACACATATTGTTCTTCCTGTTTCTAGGTTCCTTTGAGGAACCGCCTGGCGGTGAGCGTCGTGTGTAACATCCGTAAGGAATATTACTGATATTAAACAAATAAAAATTCGAAAATAAATATTACATTTATAACATACACTATTTCCCAAAACACGGGAAATATAAAACTTTAAAAAATTAAAATCCATAAATCCTAGAGTCCAAAATTTATGAAACTAAATAAAAGTCCATGGCTCCTGCCAGGGTTACATAATATCCTCAACGCGAAAGTAATAAACATATATATACAAAATTATCCCCTGCTAGCCCTCGCTCCGAGTCTACGCATCACCTGACTCACCTGTCACATCATCTGCTCCCGGATAACAAATTATCCGATCATCGCCATACACACACAGATAGGGTGAGCTATGCACAAGAAAAATATAAACAGATATATGAAATAAATATGCTTCCCAACCCAAAATAACATAATCAAAATTCTCATACTCTCCAAATTACCCAACCATGACCTCATAGTCCTTCATGAGTCATATGCATGAACTAGGTCTTGGAACTTCCTTGTGCTCCCACGAAACTAACTCATTCGTGGTCCAACCCTATGAGCCTATCCCGCTCATAGTCCTGCCCTACAGACTCCTCGCCTGTGGTATAAACATCCAAGTCTCATAACTTGGACCCTGGCACGCACGCAAACACCATACTATGGACTCCTCGCCCAATAGTAGCCGATGGGAACACCACAGTTCCTTGCCCATCGTGCGCCCGACACATGCAATCACCATATTAAGGACTCCTTGCCCATTAGTAGCCGACAGGAACTCAATCAGTTCCATGCCCATCATGTGTCCAACCACCAAGCACATCCCAAACCCCTATTGGACTTAGTCCTTCAAGCTCACACACCACCACATGCACATACTTCCTATACTTAAGAAAAGCAGTCATTCCACACACACAAGATCATTCAAACATGAGAAATCCACATAAACTTGCTCAAGCCAAAGCCTCTCGCCCAAGCTAAGGCCTCTGCTTCGCTTAGGCTAGTTCACCTCGCTTGGGCGAGCTGAAGCATCGCTCAAAATATCACCCATACCTCGCCTAGACGAGGATATGCTTAAACAACGTCATTTCTCATCGTGACCTCGCTTAGGCGAGTGTCTCTCGCCTGAGCGAGACTAAGTCGCTCAAAAATACCAAACACTCTCGCCTGGGCGAGATGTCGCGCTCAAAGCGCCCAAATTGCCTCACGACCTCGCTTAGGCGAGTGTCTCTCGGCTGAGCGAGACTAAGTCGCTCAACCCAAACCAAACGTCCCCTGAGCGAGCAGCGCGACCCAAACCAGACGTGAGGTTCTGCAACTCTCGCCTAGACGAGATAGACTCGCTTGGGCGAGACTTGTAGAGTTCCCTCACTGTCACACACGCATTTTACCCAAAACATTGTCAATTCATACCCAAAAATATACCACCAAACATGCAATCGATACTAATGTAATTGTAATGGAAATTAGCACCCAGAACCTTGCTTTTCACACATATTGACAACTACATTCAAACATACAACCCTCAATAACTTGAAATATCAAAACCCTCATCCCACAATACATTATCCATGTAATATCATACACCCCAAACTCAAATACTCCAATTCCCCATCACAGCACATAGAGTACGAAAATACATCATTCAGAATTCATTTGAGAAGGCAATAATCCAGCATTCGAAGCACACATCTCAATTAATTTACATGCACAAAGACAACTCCCCTAACCTGGAATTAGTGCTCAAAAATTGAAAAGGTAGAAGCCTTGATTCGCAATCCCTCTCTTGGTCCAGCCCTTGCACACTCAAAACTCCACTCCCTCTCTCAAATTCGTGCTTCTCTCTATAGCAGTCCACCAGAATGCCCAAAAACCCTTCCCTTTACCTCAATTTTGGCTTTTATAGGTACCTTTAAAATGGGTTTTAAAAATAAAACAGGGTTGGCTTTAGTGTGGGCTTGATGGCTATTCAAGTCCCTTAGTGAGTGATTTTTCAGCACCTAATGATTACCCTTCTGCTAGGTTTTCTTTACCCCTTAACAAAAATAGTTAACAAAGCACAACCATTGTGCCAATTCGCATTTGGTGATACCCTCCAATCAAAAACAATTTATATAATCAATTCCATACTCATCCATATTATTTAAAATTAATAATAAAACAACAACACATAATTGACATACATAGGACTCGAACCCAAGTCCTCTCACACAATCAAAGTACTCTCAACCACCTGAGCTAATACTTTTCCACGTCACACCAACCAATAATTAATGTCATCAAGGCTCTTTTTACTCGCATTAATTAATTAATTAATTAATTAATTAATTAATTAATTTCACGGATCTTACATCGTGATGCCAAGCAACATGAGCAGATCAACCCAATTTCTAGGTTTTGGCATGAACTGCCTGGCGGTGATGAATATCCGCCAGGCGACGCGAGTCGAATTGACTTGAATTTGATGTTTTTCTTGTTCTGGGAGGATTCTGATCGGGAAGAAATTAAGTTCTAATTGGTTGTGGATGATTGGAAGTTATACATATTTGAAAATTTTGGAATTTGCGGAGTTGAATTGGATGAACTCATATGAACATATTTTAGGGTTTGGCAAATTGGGAAAATTGAGGTTATTAGTGTTGGGGCTGGAATTGCGTTGATAATATGTAAACATTTGATTCAGGTTGGAGAATAGACACCCTAGTTAGAAGTGATTGAATGTTGGAATTGAGTAAAAGATCAATGCAGGGTGGTTGGAGTTTCTGGCATTCGTAGGTGCAGTGAAAAGTTGGAATTTTCCAGATTTTCAAGCACCGCCTGCTTGCATCTCCACCAGGCGCCAACATAGTGGATTCTTCACTGCGTGGTTGTGATGGTAGGCACTGGGTTTGGGTTCTGTTGCAGTCCTAAATGGAACTGGAAGGAGGGATTTGAGGATGTTTTTGAATGGTTAATGGGAGAAAAATAATGTATGAACTAAGGTGTTGACATAAACTTGGAATTGAGTGAATATAATATACTTTGAGTTGATTGGGAGAAGTTGAATTTATGGGCAGAGGACATGAGTTGTTTAATTGTAGTGTCAAGATAAGACTAGTAGGAATGGTATGAAAAACAAAGTAGTAGTATTTTGGGTTATTGGAGAGGGAATATAATTAATGGGACATGGAGATAACTAATGGTGGAATTGGTTTAAAGGTTGAAGAAATTCGTGTGGGTTGATATGTGTATTGGGTATTGTGGTCTGAAGTATAAAGAGAGGTAAGAATTAGTACATATAAGTGATGCATTTTGATGGTTGCAATCAAGTACATATAAGCATAAAAAGAAAGTATGAGAGTGGATTTTTGGAGATTCAAATTTGTTAGAGAGCATGTAAGGACAAGTCTCAATTGTGTGGAATGAATTGTGTAGGCTTAAGCACCATGTGATGCATTAGGGAGCTTGGATTACTTGGCAAAACTGACTGTAGTGGAAAAACCAGTATGTCTCGCAATACTGGTGCATCGCCTAGCGGTGGGATTAGAGTCGCCAGGCGATAGTTATAGGTTCAAAGGGCTCCTAGAATGCGTGCGCCTAGCAGTGAGGGTGTCCCCCGCCAAGCGGTCTGGAAGTGGAAAGCGCATGGCGCCTTGTGAGCAACGCCAAACGATATTATTGTAGTAGAATCATGTTTTGATCGCTTTGATGTGCGTGGCCTACAAGGCTTCTACGATATCTTAAAGGTCGACTTGTTAGTGTTCCTTGAGTTGTGGCTCAGAACATATCCCTTGAGTTGTGGCCCAGGATAGGGGTTAAGCACATGGTATTCCTTGATTTGTGACTCGGAATAGCATCTCTTGAGTTGTGGCTCGGGATGCCGGATGAACACGAGAAACTTTTGAGTTATGGCTCAGATTGACGAGTGTTGCTAGTGTGAGTGTGCACATAGCGGCGTGTACGAAAGGGTTCAGTTAGATTGCCCTCTTCAGTATTTAACTTACGAGTTTGGTAGTCTTGGGAGGTTACGAATGTTATTCATATTGGGAACTCCACCAAGCGTTATAGTGTGTGATCCATAGCATGGTTTCCCGCACGTACTCTATCAGTTGTGACTGATAGGTGTGGCAGTAAAACATCTTGAGATACTCGCTAGAAGACGTAGAACACGATTGACATGGGAGTGGCCATGTGTTATGGAATCAAAGGATGGATTTCCTTTGGTGTGGTTGTGATATATGTATATGCTTGTATATATGCTTATTTTATTGTTAGCTCACTCTATTTGCATGTGTTTGGTGATGATCGTGTTCGCGATACATGTGAGTAGATGATGTTACAAGTGGATCTGGTGAGGCTTAGTAGCTTGGGAATTTATCAGAGTTTTAATATGATTTTGAATCAGTTGTAAACTTTTAAATTATCAAACTTGAGTTTTGTAATTGGATTTTTAATTATGGGTTTTTGGAATAAATTCTAAGGTATTAAATATTTTAAATTTCCCGCATTTTTGGGAAAATGATATTCAATAAATGAAGTTATTATTTATTTCTTTAGTTTATTTATTTAAATCCGTAATATCCGATCGGGATGTTACAGTGTGCAACAAGAGTCATGATTGTCCTAAAATAATCTTTCAATGAAACTAAAGAAAAATGCTCTTTAAAGTCAATCCCTTCCTTTTGAGTATAACCCTTTGCCACAAGACAAACCTTATACCTCTCCACATTACCTTTGGAATCTCTCTTGTTCTTCAAAAATCACTTACAACCAATGGGTTTCATGTAAGACCCGTGAAATTAATTAATTAAATAATTAATTAATTAATAAATGCGAGTAGAAAGCGCCTTTATGGAATTATTTATTGTTTAATGTGATGTGGAAAAGTGCTAGCTTATGTGGTTGAGAGTACTTTGGTTTATGTGAGAGGACTTGGGTTTGAGTCTTATGTATGCCAATTATGTGTTGTTATTTTATTATTAATTTTTAATAATATGTATGAGTATGGGATTGATAATGTAAACTATTTTTGATTGGAGGGTATCACCAAATGTGAATTGGCATAATGGTTGTGCTTTGGCCTTATGAGTGGAAGGTCACGGGTTCAAACCTTGATGGGCAAAGAATAAGCTTTATTTTTGCTAACTATTAGTTGTGGTATGAATGTGAAGGGGCAAAGAAAACCTAGCAGAAGGGTAACCATTAGGTGCTGAAAAATCACCTACTAAGGGACTTGAATAGCCATTAAGCCCATACTTTTCTTTCCAAATTGAGAGAGAGTCTGTGGCAAATTATTGGCAAACCAAGGAATCGCACTTTTCTTTCCAATTTCAATCAAACATCCAGGTTAGGGGAGCTGTTTTATGTGCATATAAATTCTGATTGTGATTATGTGTTGTTTTAGTCTCAAATTGATTGGGTAAGATATGAATTGTATATTATAGGTACTGGGATTGAAAAATTGGTGTAATTGATATTATGCAGAAAGCTTTATACATTGTATGTTTTGGGAAGGAATGTGTTAGGGTACGGTAAGGGTTGGTTGTGGCCAAACCTGTATTTTGGTGATTCAAATGTGCTTATACCATGTGCATACGTTGTGCTTTTGGGTATGAATTGTTTTGGTACTGTTGTATTATGTTCTGGTATAATTGTGGATTGGTTTGGGTATGGTTCGGATGGTTTGTGTGCGTAAACAGAGAGAAACTCTACAAGTCTCGCCCAAGCAAGTTTATCTCGTCTAAGCGAGAGTTGTAGAACCTCGTTTTTGGTTCTATTTTACGCTTCTCGCCTAGGCGAATGGGTTCTGGTTTGAGCGACGGACACTCTCGCCTAGGCGAGAGTGGCTCGCCTAAGCAGGTCGCAAGGAAGTGTGCGCGTGTTGAGCGCGACTTCTCGTCCAGGCGAGGAGTTTAGTGTGTTGAGCGAACCCTGGTCTCGCTCAGGCGAGACGACTTCGCCTAAGCGAGATGTCGTGGTCATGTGTGATGTTTTTGCGTGATGTGTAGCTCAGGCGAGGCTGATTTGAGTGTTTGGGCGAGAGGATCTCGCCTAAGCGAGATAACGTGTTTATGCCACTATTTTAAGCTCGCTCAGACGAGGTGGACTAGCCTAAGCGAGATTGAGTTCTCGTTGGCTACTAATGGGCGAGGAGTCCTTAGTATGGTGATTGCATGTGTCGGGCGCACGATGGACAAGGAACTGTTATGTTCTCGTCGGCTACTATTGGGCGAGGAGTCCATAGTATGGTGATTGCATGCATGCCAGGGTCCAAGTTGAGAAGACTTGGATGATTTACTACAGATGAGGAGTCTGTAGGGCAGGACTATGAGCGGGATAGGCTCATAGGGTTGGACCACGAATGAGTTAGTTTCGTGGGAGCACAGTGAAGTCCTAAAGACCTAGTTCATGCATATGACTCATAAAGGACTATGAGGTCATGGTTGGGTGATTTGAAAAGTATGAGAATTTAGTTATGTTATTTTGGGTTGGGGAACATATTTATATTCATGTTTTGTTTATATATATATTGTGCATAGCTCACCCTTTCTGTGTGTGTGTGGCGATGATTGGATAACTTGTTATCTAGGAGCAGATGATTTGACAGGCGGGCCAGGAGATGCTTAGACTCGGAGCGAGGGCTAGCAGGGGATATTTTTGTATATATATATGTTTATTATTTTAGCTTTGAGAATATTATGTAACCCTGTCGGGAGCCATTGACTTTTATTTCAGTTTTATGAATTATGGACTCCTAGTTTTATTGATATATATATATATATATATATATATATATATATCAAAGTTTTAAATTTCCCGTGTTTTGAGAAATAGTTTATATTAAATGCGGTATTTATTTTATTTTGAACTTTATTTATTTAATATCAATAATATTCCTTAGGGATGTTACATTTCACACCTTATGGTAACGGGATAAGTTCCCAAACCTTATTGTCTTTCATGGACCTATACTCTCCATTCATTGCTTCGATCCATTTGTCCAAATGATCTCCGCAAATATATTGGCTCATGAAGCATGATTTCTTGAGGATCTTAAGTTTGTTCTTGAGGATTTTGTCGCAACCGAAATCGCGTCGGGATAGTGAACAAAAAAAAACGGGCTTGAAAAGAGATTTGGAGTCGTCACCATAGTTATTTCTGAAAAACTATGAAAAACCATGAAAATAAAACAAGTCTGCGAAAAACCAGATTTTAGATTCGAAAGTCGGTTACGCATAGGGAAGGTGTTAACACCCTACAACGTCCGCCCGAGGGGAGAGAGAGAAAATGAGCAGGAATAATACGTGACGTAGTGTGTTCACATATGAGACCATAACCCTTTATGTAACTTTTGACAATTACTTACTTAATTTCAATATTCATAATTTAGCCCCTTCATCAAATTGGAATATTGATGACATCTACACATTTAATATATCATGACATATATATGCTCTTAGCCATAGATTTAATCAATTAGATCACTTAAATACTTTGGATGATAATATAATGGCCCTAATACGTTTAATTATTTATTATATATATATATATATATGTGTGTGTGTGTGTGTATGTATATGTATGACCCAAATTGCTAACAATGTCATGATGTTTATTATAGTGTTACACATTGAGTAGGGAATCCACATTTTGAAGTTATCCTAACTCTATTAGACTCATATTGAGGATATGGTTTAGGTGGTGAGCGTTGATGGAGGTTCCTATTACGGGATTTAGGGTCGGGAACCCATTTTCTAGCGAAGTTATAAGTGAATTTACCCTGTCATGATGAATTGAGACCAAGTCAATCAGGGACGGTCATGACAATTTACTTCATGATTTCATGACAAGTGTCATACTTCATGAATATTCGATTCAATGCATAAATTCATAATTGAGTCTAGAATAAGTTATGTTAGAATTATAAGATGTAATTACTTAATCATACTTGTTTTGTGTGTGGACTGATATTTTTGTTTAATCTTTGTGATGTTATATTATGCAATGATATAAAATACTATTAGCTTACATTGTTTTTTTTTTGTTTGGTTGTGGTTTATCCTCCTGCGATGATCGTTTGTTATATGTGAGTATATGAATTGTGAAGCAATGAGATTACATGATGGTTATATAGATTATAGTTTATGCATATGTATATAGTTTTTGTATTTTATAAATCCTCCATTTGTTGAAAAACTTTATATATCCTGAAAAGTGTATTATTGAGATTCATGGAGGACTTTACATACATATTATATGTTTATGTGATGATTTATTGCTTAATACCGAACATGTAATAGTTCAAATAATAGTGTAAATCTACTAAGATGTTACACTTATAAAAGAAATAAAAATCCACCTAATTTAATTCCCATAAATTTCCATTATAATATAGAGAAGTAAGTTTGGAAAGTCATAAGAACTCCATCTCCCATGATTAGGGATGTCAAAAAAATTTGTACCCGCGTGTATCCGCGAATAAAATCCGCAATGAGTAGGAAATGAATATTGTAAATGGATACCCGCGGGTAACATGTACAAGTATTTTTATACCCGCATGTTAACAGGGCAGGTACGAGTATCATAGTATCAGTACCCGTGGATACCCGTACCTGCTATACTATAATTTAAATTATAAAAAATTTGATTAAAATGTTAACACATTGATATGTATTGTATTTTATTTGAATTTATAGTTAAAATATGTTGTTAAATATTTTATTTTATTTTTTTATAAATATCCGTAGATATTAAAAAACATATGTGGGTACCCGCATAACAGATACTTGTAGAACTATTAGGATGAGTATGAGTGAATATTTATTCAGCAGGTAGGGTACGGGAGAGTTAATACCTGTACCCTACTTGTCTCGTTGACATCCTTACCAATGATGATATTAGTTTATATTAAAAAACATATTTTGATGAGTTTTTTTTTATATATAAAACTTTTACAAAGAGAGAAATATGAGAAAAAAATAAAATTAATTTTTAAAATCTTTATTTTTTGAATAAGTTAATTTGTAGATTTTTTTATATAATTTTTAAAATTTTTATTTTTAAATCATGCATAATAAGTTAATTTGTACAACTTTTTTTCATGTAACTTTTCTAAAATATTAATTTCAATTTATGCATAATTTTTTTTTAATTTATGAAAAAATTCGTTTTATGTATTTATTTATTTTGGGACTGTAGCCTAACTTTATAATTTTTAATAAATAAAACGTATGTTATAAATGAATTCATAAAAATTCTATATCAAGTAATTCTTGTAGGACTAAACCTATTGTAACGTCCCATTTTAATAAATAGACGTAATTAAATGACACGTCACACATAAACAATATTCCGAGTAAAGGTTCGAAGTATAACTCACTCCTTAAGAATATCCAAGAGTCTTAAAAGAAAAACCTAAGGCACATCACGATGCCAATACGCACAGGATACATAATCCAACCGTAATACAATTAAGATTGAAAACAAGTTAATACATGGGCCATAGCCCTAAGAGAAAATCCACTAAGCGGGAACCAGCCCAGGAGGACTAAGCAGCAGAGTCACCATTTCCCTGTTGACCGTGAGAAGCTCTCGAATCTGCTCACATCAATAAATTGATGATCATCACAAAAGGAGAAGAATCGCATACAAGGCAACCAACAAGCAAATAAGGTAAGCTAGAGTAGAAAACAATTTATCATACAGTCACATGCTATTACACAATCCAAGCAGTCTATATCATCCAAAACATGTTATGACTTCTCAATCAATACACTAGACTCAGACTCGACTCATCCGGATACATATAATCTAGTCGGATTCAGCGGATGCTTGCACTTGTGGTGGATTATCCTGCTCACCCCCGAGCTGCTCAACCCCCGAGCTAAGTTTTACAAGTATTACAATGTCTCAATCCCCCCACACAAGGTTAGCCCTTAATGAGTTTCAAGCCTCCTGCTACTCTCACCACAAGAGTCAGTTCGCTCTATGTGAGACTAACTGACTCCTTAGAGCGTCAGGATGCAACCTTACCTTGAATCCTTACCAAATTATATAGATGGAGCACCACCATGAACTCTCACTAACAGGGGTCATGGAATTACGTCCCGACCATTGAAGCACCACCATGAGGTCTCACCTAGAGGCTCATGGGATTACGTATTGACCACAGACGAATCATACTCAATCAATCAAGTAATATCATGCACATAAATGTCATGTCAGCCTCTATAACCAATCCTCATTCCCATCACATGTAGAGTCCATACCAACTCATCTTTCCCAAACCATGAATATAGAATTTCATCTCATACCAATACCATGCCACTTTAATTACCAACCATCTCATACATGCCACATGCCAAGGTCATGTTAAACTTATCAATCACAAACCATAAACCATTCTACTCATACCCATTCGCCCAATTCATGCTTTTAAAAGTAATTGAATCAATCCACAAGTTCAAGTTAAAATAAGGAATTAAAATTCTGCAGCAATTCTCGCTTAAGCTAGACTGATCTCGCTTAAGCTAGAAATTCTCGCTTAAGCTAGACTGATCTCGCTTAAGCTAGACTAGTCTCGCTTAAGCTAGAAATTCTCGCTTAAGCTAGAAATCCTCGCTTAAGCTAGACTGATCTCGCTTAAGCTAAAATCTATCGCTTAAGCTAAATTGACAGCTTTTCACTAGTTTCAACATGTAAGAACACAAAATCCCAAACAACAAAAACTAAAGAAAACACAAACACGTTGCATAAAACGTTGGCATCATATTTTCATGCTTTAAAAGGGTAAACAAATCAATCATGGGAGCATACAAGTATTTAAACAACTATGCTGTCAATCTCGCTCAAGCTAAGGAGCTCTTGCTTAGGCGACATGGGTCTCTCGCTCAAGCGAAAAGCTTTCGCTTAAGCGAGATTGAAAACATAAAGCACTTCGAGTTCTCGCTCAAGCTAGCCCATCTCGCTCAAGCGAGAGGCCTTCGCTCAGGCGAGCACTCGAAACCAAAGGGGGGCGAGTTACTGCCATTCTCGCTTAGACGAGAGCTCCTCGCTTAGGCGAGAGCTTCTCGTTTGGGCGAAAAACAGCTCGCTTAGGCGAGCATAGCATATCTGCCCCGCTCTCACGCAAGCCAAGCCAAAAAAATCCATCCATAAACAATACACAAATTATTTTCACACCATCAAAAGCACATCAAATCATTAAGAGCACCCAACAAAACCAAAACAGACACATTATTTATAAAAGCAAAAAAAAAAAAAAATCTAGCTTTCCTTACCTGGAAAGAGCTAGCCAAAAGACTCGTATACCCAAACAGTGAGCACCACAACTCTGAGAATAACTTACTAAGCTGGAAAAAAAATGGTAGAACAGAGGAAAACAATGTTACCAAGAGGTACCCTTGCTAGAAAGACAACAATGCTAGAAAAAAAGGAAGTACGAGATGAGGTATAACTTACGTGAAGAAGGAATGAGTTCGAATTAGCTTGACCATAGTGGTACTGAGCCCTAGCAGAGTTTCTGTGGAGAGGAAAGATAAGAGTGAGGGCACTGATTTTGACAAGTGAGTGCAGAATGAAGGACCTTGGCTGCTTTAGGGGTCTTGACACCCTATGGATCAGCCTTTAGACCCAACTGATTAGGGTGGCCTTTAAAAATAAGGGCAGAAAATAAAGTGGGTCTTACACGCATAATTTAGTTGTTGAATACATTACATTTTTTTATCCTTGTCCTTAATAAATGACTTTTTACGTTTAATTATTTATGGTTTGATACATATGACCATTAGCTCCTTTCACATGTTATTAATTATTATTTTTTTTACAAATAAACATGTGTTTATAAAGAAATTATTGAATAATGATTAATTTTAATGACATAAAATAATTAGTTATTAAAATAATTAATTTAGATACTGATTTATTAATTAAAAAATATTGATAGCTAAAATAGTTTCAAAAAATTATATTGACTCTCTAAATTGGTAACTAAAATAATTTAAATTATGAATTTGTCTCTAAATTAGTCATTACTATCAACCATTAATTACCAAGATTTTGGCTATTAAAAAATTTACTCTATAAATTGTTCTACTTAATAAATTAAAATGAATTGATCTAATGAAAAAGGAATTACTTGTAATATTTATTTTACTATTTCATAAGTATATTTTAATAGATGGTAGATCTTTTTAAAAATATTTTCCTATTATATTTGTATTTAACTCTTTTTTCTTTATTTTATACATCTTGTATCTATTTAAAAATTGTTATTTTTAATTTATTATGAATTTAAAAAGAAATATTGTACAAGGTTAACAATAGATCTACATTATGAACAAACATAATAACTGGAAGTAAAACAAATGTAATTAAAATAATTTTGAGTGAATTAAATTTGTTAAGATTTGAAATCAATTAAAAATAAAAATTAGAAATACCATCAAAATATATTTTATCAAAAAAGAATTATATAGAAAATATTGTATAATATCTAATTCTATCATTTATATTTTAACCTACTTTAATTGATAAATTCATCAAACACTCATAATTGAATAAAGTAGCTTAGCACTTTCTTTTACCAATTTTTAATTACTATCTAGGTTTTAACTATCTTTCTGATGACTTTTGTTGAATGTAACTTTAGTATTTGAGTGAATTATACTTGTCTCTCACTTTTTAATTTGAATTTCATAATAATCATTGTGGTTACCCACAAAAAATATTTTAATTGCTTTAACAATATCCTTTATAAATTACATTATTAATTGAAAAATAACATTTATAGTGATTGTTATGTATACTTTTGGGAAATTTCAAAAGAGATAAGTGTATAATTTACTCGATACTAAAAGAGGGATTAGAGAGAAATTTCTTAGATAGAATAAAATAAAGTATAAACCATAGTCCTAGGTTTGTATAATTTGATAATTGTAAGCAAGGTTGATTGTCTCGTGCCAATATTTTATATTTGAAGTGGGAAAAACCGAATGGTCACAACCTAGTACGGATCTTCTCCCTTGTGTTTTTTTCTTGTCTTTAACCATAAAGGGAATGATTGAGAGAAAATAAAAAATAAAAAAAATAACAACATACATGGGCACATCATCATCACAATTGACCACATACACATGTGTTCATTCTCAGAAAACAAAATGTTAAGATACGGACACAGAAACACAGATTGCGTTAGAGAGAGAAACCTCGGATCCAAATTGTTCTTCTAAAGTTCTTATTTTTCTAACAACAACTAACCATATCTATTGTTCAACTCTTTCCATTTGAATATGACATATTATGCAACTGAGGATTGAGGTTAGATTCCCATCACCCACTTTCTTTGTCTTTTTTGATTGAAAGCTAAGTTTCCCTTCTTTCTCTTTCCATTAGATAGATATAGTGTGCATGTGAAGACAAGGACATTTCCAGAAAAAGTGTTTCTTAAAGACCCAGCAAAAATCCAGGCCTCTGATTCCTGAATACACACTCCCTTCAATGCCAACACCAATACTGTCTTCATGATTACGATTGCAATCTATTTCTATTTGGTGGGGGATCTAAAAAATTTGAGCTTGGATGCAATGTGGGTTGAATTAGGGCAGTTATAGGTGTCCTACCTGTCAGGGTGACCCTCTTGGATCTTCCACACAATGGCATTGTTCCGCAAGTTCTTCTATAAGAAGCCCCCAGATGGGCTTCTAGAAATCACTGAAAGGGTTTATGGTACGCTTCCTGTTGCCTCATTTTCTGTGAACTCATTTGTTCTGGTGGAAGTGAACAGTGTTGGTTTCTTCTCTGTGCAAATATATCATCCTTATGCATTTCGCGTTGGTGGGGGGTTGTGGTATGTAAGGCTTTTTAGCAGATTTGAAGTGAATAATGGGAATATTATAACGTCTTCATTGTTGGCTTCTGTTGAGTTCAAATGTTCCATCTTTATGCATTTTGTGTTAATGGTGGTTGGGGAATGTAAGACCTGTGTTGCATATTTAAAACGAATGATGAGAATAGTATAATGCGAAGAATGTTGGCTTCTGTTGAGTGCACATATTTAATCTTTTTGTGTGTTAGGGGAGGATTGGGTTAGTCTTGCTTTGCATCTTTGAAGTTAATAATGGGAATAGTATAATGTGAACAACGTTTGTTTCTGTACAGTGCAAATATTTCATCTTTAAGCATTTCGTGTTAGTGGGTTGTGGTATGGGGCCTATTTTGCAGATATAGGATGAACAACTAGGATCTTGTAATTTTCTACATTTTCATGTTCCACAATGTATCATTCCATCTAAAAGTTTGTTGGTCAATAGCTGTTAACATCTTGTTTGTGACTTAGCTGAATGGATGTTTTATCTTCTGGAGATACATACTTGTGGAAGGAATGTTGGTAATGGGAAGAACCTTCATAGATTCGACACGAAAAACTCAAGCTATTTTTTTTTTTTTTTTTTTTTGTGGAGAACTATAACGTGTTATACTTTCTTAACAACTTTATAATCTCTTAGAATTTGGCTCTTCTGATTTTAGACTCTCGCTACTTTGCTTTTATGTGTGACATGTCATTCTACTTGGTAACTGAAGCATTTCTTCATCATAAAGAATCTTTATGTCATTCATATGTGTGATTGTGATTATTGTGTCATTGCACGTGCAGTCTTTGATTACTGCTTTACCACGGATGTTATGGAAGAAGATGAATATAGAGTGTATCTAGGAGGAATAATTGGGCAACTTCGTGGTCACTTCCCCGATGCTTCATTCATGGTGTTCAACATGCGGGAAGGAGACAGCCAAAGCCAGATTTCAAACATTTTGTGTGACTATGATATGACTGTGATAGATTATCCTCGACAGTATGAAGGGTGCCCGTTGCTTACCATGGAGATGATCCATCATTTCTTGAGATCAGGTGAAAACTGGCTTCAACTTGGGCATCAAAATGTTGTCTTGATGCATTGTGAACGAGGTGGGTGGCCGTTACTAGCGTTTATGCTGGCTGCACTCTTGATTTATAGGAAGATGTTTACAGGGGAGCAGAAAACACTAGACATGATATATAAACAAGCTCCTCGGGAACTTCTGCAGTTGATGTCACCATTGAATCCTTTACCTTCACAATTGAGATATCTTCAGTACATATCAAGAAGAAATGTTGGTTCAGAATGGCCTCCTCTTGATAGGGCACTTACTTTGGACTGTGTAATTATAAGACTCATTCCTAACATGGGTGGAGAGGGTGGTTGCCGTCCTATATTTAGAATATATGGGCAAGACCCTTTTATTCCTGCAGATCGAACTCCCAAAGTTCTCTTTTCAACTCCAAAAAGGAGCAAACTTGTTCGCTACTGTAAGCAGGTGGGGTACCTAAGTCCTTTTACCCTAATTTAATATGCTTTTTAACACCCTTTGTTTTGTTCTTACTACCTATATTGAGATGTTCCTTCCATTGTTTGTTTAATTATCTCAATTTCAACCATAATCAGTGCTGTGGAATTCCTACATTGAGTTAGTGTATGCATGCAGACAGAAAGACAGGAGAACATATATAAAAACATACAGTAATCCATCTGAACATGTTTTTTAACTAAGGAAGTTTTTATTTGAAGTTACTGTGCTATATGAAGTCAGTGATTACCCAAAATTATTTAAATAAAATTAGAACTTTGTGAATTCGTTTTAAGCATTATCTTTTTAATTGGGTTATGTTCTTGGTAAGTCGGGGAAGAGTTAGTGTTGCAAATCGGCAGTGGGGCTGGTGGCTTTGATGCAATCTAAGGAGGGATGGACTGAGCAGGAAATGGACCATTTTTGGTCATGAGAAGGAAGAATGGAGGAAAACCAGTATAGCTTTTTATAGGAGAATGCCTGTATGGAAATATTATCATCCATGGTTGCCAATCTAAACTATAAGGGAGAGTGTGGCAATTGTTTTGCAATGATGATTTGTTATGCCATTTTATTGTATGGGTTAAACATAAAAACTTCTTCTCATAGTTAGCTAATATTTGCATTAATTGATAAAGTGAGGTTCTTATTATGATTTGCATACAAACGGTTGGATAAAACTATTTAAAATGTGATTGGAATTTGGATATTTTGTTTTCTATCTCTACACAGGATTTTATCAGTTGGGGCTAAACTGAGTTAGAATAAAAAAGAAGTATATTATTTCTTTATTTTGCTCTATTTATATTCTAGTTACACAGGGTTCTTAATAAATGATTTGTTGTTTTCCCCATTTCTCTTTATTTAGTTTTCTTTTTTCATATTTGTTTCAGACTGATTGTGAACTGGTTAAGATTGACATCCACTGTCATGTTCAAGGAGATGTCGTTTTTGAGTGTATTCATCTGCACAGTGATTTAGAGCATGAAGAAATGATGTTTCGGGTGATGTTTAATACAGCATTCATAAGATCAAATATTTTGATGCTTAACCGTGATGAAATCGACATACTATGGAATGCTAAAGATTGCTTCCCTAAGAATTTCAGAGTGGAGGTATTAATCTCTCTCAGTCTCTCCTGTTTTTAAGTAATTGGTTAGTGATAAACCAACTTAATGTTTGTGGGGGTTATATATTGTATTTCTGGTTGAAGGTTCTTTTCTCAGATATGGATGCTTCATCTTCTGTTATTTCAATTGATCTGCCTCGTGTTGAGGAGAAAGATGGCCTCCCTGTTGAAGCATTTGCAAAGGTCAAGGAGATTTTCAGCAACGTGGATTGGCTAGATTCAAAGGAAGAAGTAGCAAGTGTGCTCCAACATATCACATCTTCAAATATCCTTCTGGAAAAATTCGACGCTGGGGTTTCTGCTGCAACTAGTGGCTTGCAAAGGGAGTCATCTGAAAATTCTGCAGCTGTTTTGAAGGCATACAGTGATCCAAACATTCAGACTTCTGCAGTTCAGGGGAAACATTCTACATCCTCATTGGGATCGTCTTTGGATTTTGCTTTGGGAAATAAGACCGAACCATTAGAGTCAAAGACATTGTCCGAAAATGACATGAAGACTCTAGAGTCATTAGCATCCACTGATGGAGATTCATTGGCAAAGAAGATTGATTTGTTAGGATCAAAGGAGAAAACAATTGATAACTCATCTGTTAGTGCTCCTATGGAAAAGAACAATGACTCTCTAGAACTGAAGGAATCACCAGAAAATAGCCTCAGGACTTCTGCTTCCACAAGTCAGGGGAAACAGCTTACTCCCTCATTAGATGAGGCCAAGGTTCCATATAAGGATGCATATTCAATGACACAGGACGTGGGACCATTAGAGACAAAGGAAAAGGATACTGAATCATTAGAAACAAAGTCATTAATGGAACAACCTGTTGAAGCAAGCACAATTAAAACGAAAATTGAACCTCATGAATTGCAGGTTTCCCTCCAGCTTCCCACTCAAACAAAAATAATTTCTTCACCGGTGCGTCCAACTGTCCGATCTGCTTCTGCTTCCACTTCTTATTTTAACTCCTTAAAAGGTTCACCTGTAGCTATCTCAAGATATCGTAGTGCACCATCAGCTCTTGGAATAACATCTGTGTTGCAGGATCATGAAGCAGTGGATATCAAAGAAGTAACTCATGCAGTTACAGTATCTCCTCCAGCTTCAGATTCCAAGGTGTTGAAAACTTCAGTTGATGCTCTTAAAACCACGGAAAAGGCTTTTGAATCCCTTTCTCCTGCAGCTGCAACTACACCACCACCACCGCCACCGCCACCACCATCTCCTCCTCCCCCATCATTTTCTCCAGCTCCTTCCCTTCCTAAAGGTCCTCCTCCACCGCCGCCTCCACCTGCGCTGTCTGGGTTTCCATCTTCATTGGGTATAAATGAATCAGTTTCTGTGCCTAGCACTCCTCCTCCTCCCCCGCCTCCACCTCCTAGCCTTTCAGGTTCTGCACCACCACCACCACCCCCTCCTCCCGCTTCTGCATTCCAAAATTCTTTGTCTGAGAACTCCAAAAGTGGTCCTCCTGTACCCCCACCTCCACCTCCTAGCCTTCCTGGTTCAGCTCCATCATCATCACCTTCAGCGCCACCACCACCCCCTCCTCCAGGCTCTACGTCCCAAAGTTCTTTGTCTAGCTCCACAAATGTTCCACCTGTACCCCCACCTCCCCTTTCTGCCAATGGATTGTCAAAACCTGGAGTTCCTGGACCTCCTGGAGTTCCTGGACCACCTGGACCACCTGGAGTTCCTGGACCACCTTCTGCTCCTTTTGGTGCAAAGGGTCGTGGCCTGATGCGAGCTAATGCAAAAGGTCAATCTAAGAGGAGCAATCTGAAACCTTACCATTGGTTAAAATTAACAAGGGCGATGCAAGGAAGCTTATGGGCTGAGACACAAAAACTAGATGAGTTTTGTAGGTATGTGTCTTTTCTGACTTGAGTTATAAATATCTTATATCTCATCATATATGAACTGTGCTCATTATTTATTCTTTTTTTAAAACCCTTTTTGGTGTTAGGGCTCCAGAGTTTGACATGTCAGAACTTGAAACTTTGTTCTCCGCAGCTTCTCCAGCTTCTAATGAAAAAGGGGGAAAGTCAAATCGCCGTGCCTCTGGGCAAAAAGTTGAGAAAGTTCAACTGGTATGCCTTTTCATTAACATATAAGTAGTCCAGATAAAGAAACATATAAGTAGTTTTTTTCTTCATTTTTTTTCAGAAAAAGTCCCAAAAAATCCCTTTAATTATTCTAACATCTATTCAATGAACTTATTAATTAAAATATTAGATGTTAAATTTAAAAACAAAATTAGTAGAAATTGACATTTTTAAATAAGAGCTTTTATTCTACCATTTTCTCGTGACTGCTGTCATGTATGTGTAATGGTTTTCATTATAGGAACTTGAAGATAATTTCTTTTTCTTTTTTACCAGTGAGTTGGTTGTGATTTATCTGTGTAGGTTTTGTTTGGTCTCCTGACTCTTATGTCTCATCTCATGCCTTTCTTTAATGATTAAGTTGTTTATTTAATTCTTGTGAAGGCATTTTATAGAATTTGAGTTCTTGATAGAAGGTTCACGTTACCTTGCAGATTGAGCTCAGGCGGGCCTATAACTGTGAGATCATGCTTACAAAAGTCAAAATCCCTTTGCCTGACTTGATGGTAAGATATCATTCATTATGGTTTTTATTAACACATAGATGCTGATATTTTGATTTGAATTTATGTCTTAGTGGACATTCTTTCTCTTCTCAGTCACTGTTTTAAGCCTTTATAAATCATAACTGCTCAAGGAATTAATATTTGGAAGAATTTCTTGTCTCAACTGGGTAGTTCTCGACTTAGCAAGTAGTCTTTCTATTATGTGGACAGAGATTTGGGCTCGATTGATGTTAAAATGCAAGTTAAAAGTTTAGCCACTGCCTAGCTCAAATTATGGGGATATCTATTATGGCATTAAAGCAGTATTCATGCTTTGCTGCTGCGAGTGCACTAAATTAGTATTTGGCTAGATTTTATTTTATTCCTTGGATTAGATACTTAAATAGGATTGGTAGAATACTTTCTCTTTTATGCAATTTTATTTTGGTTTTAATTTAAAGAAAACTATGGGCAGAGAAGATGTTTACACACAGAAAGGTCATAAATAGTTCGTGTTGGTAGTACAAGGTTTTTGGAAGGAGGACATAATAGAGACATTAAGATATTGTTATATTGTTAGATATCTTTAAGTATGGTAATTTTGAGACTGTTACAAATTGATAGATATTCTTAATTATTGTAATTTGGAAATTCCATGATTTACATAATTATGTTAGAAAGTGAACTTTAGGCCCAATCAACTTTACAAAAATGATTTGGTAAGGTGAGATTTGTATTCATGTATATATTATAATTTCACTTTATATCTAGTTGGTGTGGGTCTCCAACACACCCTCTAACATCAAGGATTGGTAATCTCGATCATGAGAATATATATTTTATAGGTTCATCGAGGATTGGTCATCTCGAGGGTGAGAATATGTATTTTATGAGAAATATGCCCTTGACATGCTTTGATACCATGTTAGAAAGCAAACTTTAAATCTATTTCAATTCCACAAAACTAACTTTCTAAGATGAGGTCTGAACCTATTTTGTGAGGTGCAAATCTCACCTTACGAACCGATTTTATGAGGTTGAATTAGGCTTAAATTTCACTTTACAGAGTATTAAAGCCATGGGTTATTCCTGAGGTTTTGAACATCTAGTGATTATACAATACTAACTGCAATCATGGTTTATGACATTGAATGGGTTGCATAAGCTATCATTTGGTTTTACTTAAGAACTTGCATATGTGGCTATTATGTTATTAATAAAGATACCTATCATGATCATTTTACGTTCCTTTTGCTTTACAAGTTAATATTGTAGTTGTAGTGTTGTTTATAATCATATGATTTCTTGCTTGACTGTTGAATGCCCTTGTTTTGTTTAGGTTTTAATTGAAAATCCCAATTTTTTAAACCACTCAATTAGTCAGAAGCGAATTTTCCTAACCGCAGAAACATTTCAGTTCATACTTATAGTCTCACATTCCAGTCATTGTCTTTCAGTGTGCTGTGCTTGCAATGGATGATACAGTATTAGATATCGATCAAATTGAGAACCTTATAAAATTCTCTCCAACCAAAGAAGAGATGGAAACACTCAAGGTACCATGCCTTTTTCTTGTTTCTTCTAGCGGTACTTTGTGTCAGGTGGAGCATCAGCGAATTTGGTACAATCTATTTTTATTTGAGCTATAGCCATACTTTTTATGCAGAACTATACCGGGAATAAGGACAACTTGGGAAAGTGTGAGCAGGTGGGTGGAGTTTTACCATTTGTTCACTTTTTTCAACTCTTTTCTCTCACGTAAGACAACTTGTGATAGGATAACTTTTCTTGCATTAATTGAACAATAAAAAAAAAAAATCAGTGGTGAACAATGTAACTAGACATGATAGAAAACTGATACACTGATTTAGGGTGTGTTTGGTTCAGCATTGGAGAACTGATTCCAGCTGAATCGATTCTCCAATGCAGAAGCAAAAATTAGTTGTTTCTCATTCAACATGAATTTTTTACCCGTTAATTGATTTTGGAAACCAAACACATGCTGATTATGTGTTAGAAAATCAATTCTAATTAATTCTACATCAATTTGACGAAGAATCAAACACACACTTATTATTGTGAAAAAGGGTAAAAGACACAAGAGGAATATGAGACTACGATAACATAAGACTGTATACAGAGAGAGCTCAGTTACAAGTTAATTGTAGTTATCTAGTAGGTGGCAAAGGGTTGGTGAGAAGATCTGCCCACTAATCTTGACCAAGAATGTGTTAAACAAAAAGCTGCTTGTTTTTGACCTTTTTGTACTCACCAAACTTCATGTGTGAGCCAAATTACATTGTCACACTGAATTAGGGATGGCAACGGGTCGGGTCAGGTACGAATAGTGCTTACCCGCAACCCGACTCGCAAAAGAAAATCCGCCCGCTAGCCGCCCGTTTACTCGTTGGGTATCCGCTTAAAAAATACCCGCAGATATTTTTAAAACCCGCGGGTACCCGTAGATACCCGATACCCACAAATATTTAAAAAATATATATATTTTATAAATTGTTTAATATAAAATTAAATTAAATTTTAATTATAATTAAATTTGACATAATAAAATATACAGCTAATTTTAATTTTAATTAAATTTAACTTAATAAAATATAAATTAAATTTTAATTTTAATTTTTTTACGGATAACGGGTACCCGCGGGTACGGATAGTATGATACCCGCACCCGACCCGTTTATAAGCGGGTATTAAAATACCCGTTACCCGCTATTTGCAGGTAATAAATACCCACGAGTACTAACTATCCGCCGCGGATTTTATCCGCAGATATCCACAGGCACGGGTATTTTTGCCATCCCTACTGAACAGTAGGAGTATAATGAGGAACTGAAAGATCCTTCAGAAGAGTTTGTATCCATAATGTGTGACCAGTAGGAGCAGCTAAACCCCTATATTCAGCTTTTGTGCTAGATCTTGAAAAGAATTTGTTTTATTGACCACCATGAAATTCAATTAGGTCCCAAGTAATTGGAAGCCCCTAAAGTACATCTTTTGTCATTAGCATTTGTTGAATATGGAGAAAATAGGATTTGAGATTAATCTCCCTTGTATATAAATCACACATAGGATAATCTATTTATAATAGAGAGAGGTACAACTAAAAAGAGTAATTGAAAATAAATAGAGTAGATAGAAGATATTGTTTGATATCGTGATTAACAATATCTAACAATATCTTACCAATATCAAACAATATCTAACAACATCCGTTGCCCAATCTGCATCACAAAAACTCTAATAGCTAGAGATTGATGAGGAATGGCAGGATGAACAATGAGACCACCATGTAAAGCCCTTTTAGGATATCACAATATTCTCTTAACAGCAACCCAATGATATTCAAGAGGGAAAGCCATATACTGGCATACCCTGTGTTGACTTCAAAACTTAATTTTGGATGAGTTATAGTAACATACCAAAGTGCACCAACAATAGACCTGTACAAAAAAGGTCTTGTATCAGATCTGAACCATGTTTGGACAATTTGCAGTTAGATAGCATAAGAGATGAAATGGGCTTGGATTCAGCATATTAGTCTTGTTAAGTCAATCTAATGTACTTAGCTTGAGTTATAACAATAGATCCATTAGGTAAATGTGAAACTCCAACTCACACTTGACTCCAACAAACTCCCCCTCAGGTGAGTCCCTTTCACATTGGTTACGTTTTCCCTCGAGCACAAACTTTCTTCACCAAATCCACATTTGTACTCATCCAAGCTGGTCACCATGACCAACGACTTTGATTCCACTTTGTTGGGGTTTGTTGAGGAGAGACACTGAGGAGATTTGAGGCATATAAGTCATAAGGAAATCCATATAAGGAACTATGACATCACCTTCAGCCCAAAACTTTAAGACAATAAGTTTGTGGGTCTTTTCTCCTTGTATGTTACTCTTTTTGCATATTTTTTTACTCAATGTGGGACTCTAACTCACACTTGACTCCAACCGTTGTAATTGTCCAATGTATTACACTAGCCAAGAACATTCTAACAGAAACCACTGCTGTAACAAAAATAACATTTAAACTGAAACAACAACACTAGCAGAGCCAATACATGTCAAACAGAGTATTACACTAACAAGACACATCAATTTTTTATTTATTTAAACCCATGTATTTGTGGGCAGTGTTAATTTTGATAAAGGAGATATCACTTAAGGTCAACCTCTCAAATATATCTTGCAATATATAGCTTTTGCAGACCATCTTCAAGATTGCTTCTTTCATTTCTATTTTTTTCTTATTTGCTTTTTGCATTTTGTTATAGTTCTTCTTAGAATTGATGAAAGTGCCAAGAGTGGAAAGCAAGCTAAGAGTTTTCTCTTTTAAGATGCAATTCTTATCCCAGGTCAGAAGATAACCACACAATATTTTTAGTTATTATTAAATAATTCTGTTTTCGTGCCACTGAAAAATTTAGCTGTTCTGATGCACCTTGCATGTAATTTTCATGTAGGTTTCAGAGCTGAAAAGAGATTTGAATATTGTGAATTCTGCATCTGAAGAGGTGAGTCATACCTTTTTTTTCTGTTGAATACTCTATTTCCTGAGTCAATATACTTTTATCTTCAGCTTCCATTGATATGTGTATCAGATAAGGAATTCAGTCAAGTTGAAAAGAATCATGCAGACCATTCTTTCTCTGGGTAATGCTTTGAACCATGGAACTGCAAGAGGTGAATTAAAGCTTTAGCTTTCACAGTCACAAATCATGTTTCTGTACAAATAATGTAGTGAAGTTTTTATTGAAACATGGACTTTTCAAATACTCACAACTCAGATAGTTTATGTTCATTCTATTGCTCGTGTTTAAGATTTATTCTTGGTCTTGATAAATTAAATTTTATATGAAAACAAAACCACTGTAGCCTTGATTGCTTTCCTATTAATTTATGTGATTACTGAAGGTTCGGCTGTTGGGTTTCGATTGGATAGTCTCCTTAAACTAACTGATACACGAGCAAGAAACAACAAGATGACTCTTATGCATTATCTCTGTAAGGTAAACCACCTGATATCCTTAAATTTCAATATGAATTGTTTCTGTACAAGAAGTTTAGTTTGTCGTCAGTTTATAAGTTGTTGGTAAAATGATATTTTCTAAGAAGCATCTTCATTTCTTAGTATATATTGATACACTGGTTGGTGAAATGCAGCAAGTAATAAAGTTGATGAAGTGATTTATAGTTTATGTTTATTATAGAACTTCTAAGTCTCACATCGAGTAGTACAAGATGCTTGGTGGAATATTTAATTATTGGGTTATTCCCTATTAATCCATAGCTTTTGAGGGTGGATTCCTCAAATGCTTGGGTGCTTATAATTGCTATCAGGTGGTGGTGTCTGTGCCTGGGAGAAACATATATGTGTGTGCATGTGTGTTTCTTCTGTTTTCTGCTTATTAATATTTTGAGTGATGGAGAGGGGACTATTTGCCACTGTCCATTTTGCCCTTAATGATAAGAATGAGAAAACTGGACCGTAGATGTCGGCAATCAATATAAAATATGATATCTCCCTCGAGACATGAAAGAAAACCTTCATAAACTTACCATAAACTTGGTAGAGCATAATTACATTTCCAGTAGAGTTGATAAGAATGAAGTCCCAAGTAAGCAAGACTTGAATTTACTGGATGTCCAAAATTCAGTGAGTAACATATATATATATATATATATATATATATATATATATATAGAGAGAGAGAGAGAGAGAGAGAGAGAGAGAGAGAGAGAGAGAGAGACATAGACACAGCATTTTTCATAAATTTCAAAGACTTGGTTTTGAGACCTGGAGAATTTTCAGCTTGACCTTCATCTTCTTTGCTAGCTTGATGCAGTTCAGTCTTAAGGGTTCTTTGAACTTGACTATTTTCCCAATCTCAATATGCATTCTCATCAAATTAATATCCCTAATGCATTTAATTTTTCTACATACTTTCCTTGCAACAATGGATCTTGTTGATGATTATGGTCTTTCCAAAAGGAATGTCGCAAAACTAAGGGAGGGATGTCTTTCCTTTCTTCTATAAATCCTAAGGGTTGGTGAAAGTAATTTTTTAGATTCAAAGTTTTCAAGAATGGGAAACTATAGTTGAGGTGAATTTGGTTCTGCTAAGGATGTGCCACACAGTGATATCCTAGCGAGATTTTTTGTTTGGCCTACCGTGCTACCTACTATTGAATTATCCATTAATATCTAATCATACTCTCAATATGTATATACTTTGACGTTAAGGGATGTTTGGAGATTCTGTATAAACTAGAGATAAGGTTAATTTATAGTATATAAGTGGGTGCAAATCTTACCTTACAAGTCAGTTTTATAGGGTTGAGTTAGGTTTAAAGTTCACTTCTTTTTAGTTTTCTGAAGTGAATATTCCCCTTATGTCTAACATGAAATTCACTTTCAATTACATCACCATCCTCAAAGAACCTCTGCTCTAGAGCTTGCAATTTACTAACCATCTAAGAAATAGATAATTTCTTGAGATCACATGACTCTCCAATAGCAACACCTTTGGTTTCAAAATTTTGAGATAGTCTACATCAACATTTTTTCTGCAACCTTGTCTTCTACGACCTCACCATATAGTTTCATATTCACCAAACGATACAATTATGAAGTGTACTCCTTGACACACTCATTCTCCTTCATATTTCAAACTATCTTTTTAGATTCATAATCTTCGTGAACCTTACTGTTGGAAGTCCACATCGACTAGAGATAAGGCCAAGTTAGAGTATATAAGTGGGTACAAACCTCACTTTACAAGTCGGTTTTGTGGGGTTGAGTTAGGATAAAAGTTCACTTTTTAACATGGTATCAAAGTCATTGTTAGAGCCTATACTAGTGAGATTTGTTGTTTGTTGAGCATATTGTTCCACCCACAATCACCCATTAATGTCAAATCTCATGCTCGAGATGTATATACCTATGTGTGAGGGGTGTGTGTGTTGGAAGTCACACATTGACTAGAAATAAGGTCAAGTTAGATTCATAATCCTAGAAAACATCTCATCAGTCAAAGTTGAATGGAGACTTGAGAAAACTTTCTCCTTCATAGTCTCCTCATAGTTGGATTAGCCCTGAATTGTATAGTTTGCTTACCTTGGTCTGCGTACTCTCATAAGCCGTAGGACTTTAAACATTGTCTCATTTTGACAACCCACACGTGAGAATTTTCCCTGAAAAATTGAGGAACAACAAAAACAACATTGCCTCCTGAAGTTGTATTGACCTCTGACTAGTGTTTATTCACTCATCTCAATATTTTTCAGTTTCAGCTTATAAAAATACTGCTCCAGATACAAAAGTTAAAGGAAGAAAACTTATACCATAAAAACATAAAACAGTCGTGAAAAGAGAGGAGTGGTGAATAGAAACACAGCAATTTTGTATTTGCTGCGTTATCATACTGTTATTCATATTTTGATTCATATTTAAGGATGAACACATGACAAATGACTGTGCATCGTCATACTCATACATGTTATCAGATAAAGATCACGTGCCCACTACATTTAGAGTACAAATCTGTCCAAATTCAGACAAAACCCATAACTGAACATTACTACTACGGAGACAAGCAAACCTACTTTAATAAGCAAACATAATTACAGAAGTAAAAAAGTAGGGTTTTACAGTGAACTTAATAATTACACTGGAAAGTTTTGATTCATATTGAGAAAGATATCAATTGCTTCTCCAGTAACCATCCATCCCTCTCGGCTTGTTGAGAAAAAAATTATGTTTCTTCCTTTCGTAATTTTACTGTGGTTGGAGATAGTGATATAAATAGATTGTTTTTCACACAAGGATTTTATAGCTTCTTGGGAAAGAAACATGGAAAAGGGCTAAAATCTGGATATTTGGAACCCTTCCTTCGTGGTGCTTGACTGTTCCTTTGATACCCCATATCATTTTAAAAAAATAAGACAGGTGTATTCATCTGGAATTGTTAAGTAAATATGTAACTGATACTATTAAGATTACTAAAATCTTTTTCCTTCTACATTTTTTTCACTAAAGAAATAGACACTCCAGGAAAATGATAGGTTCACTCTAAAATTATAGGTCAACATAATTGCAACGCATATTTGACATTTGTTAGAATATTTCATCTTTCAGAATGTCTTAGGCTATTTGTTGGGATTAGTTTTTCTATTTCTTCACTATCACTTAGGATTGATCATCATATTTCCTTAATTGTCATGATTTTTTTGGAGATTCAGCTGCGAATGTATGCTGTTTCCATGGATGACAGTTTCCTGCACTCTGCTTATGCAACATAAGTTTGCCAGAGAATTATCAACTTCGATTGTGTTTTACTGCAATTATTCAATGTAAATCTTTGGCTTCGCTTCTTCCTGTGAAGTAATATTAATTGTTTGGTGATGGCTGAATTGTAGGTGCTTGCTGAAAAACTAGGAGAACTTCTCGATTTCCATAAAGACCTATTGAGTTTGGAGGCGGCAACCAAGGTTTTTTTTTTTTTCATTTATGTTACAGTTATACCAGGTGGTTTCAGTGTCTGTTTCAATTTTGATGTATTGAGTTATAAGCTTGTGTTCCATACAGATACAATTAAAATACTTGGCAGAGGAAATGCAAGCTATTAGTAAAGGACTGGAGAAAGTAGTTCAGGAATTGACTGCATCAGAGAATGATGGACCTGTGTCAGAATTCTTCTGCCAGGTATGATATGTAACTGGTCATCTAAAAATGCTTCAACCAGAATGAACTGATTCTGAATTCTCATGAATTTGGATCAATATATATTGTGAAGCTTGGCCTAGGCTATGTATGATACAAACATCAATGTAAATCATGGCATACTGAATATTAACATGCTGTAAACAAGAGTGCATTTGAAAGCACCTGCTTTCCTTAATAAGAATTTGACGGCACAATCATTTAGAATTTATGTTGACTTTAATTTTATGACAAAGAACTCCATAGCTAAATTGTTTTCTAATAGACTAAAGCAAATCTGGGTCAGTGATGCAGCATCATATATAATGATTAAAAGGGATGTGAAGTATCTCAGATACGTAGTTACCCTTCTGTTATGGTTACGTGCATGTGCAACTCATCTGAATTATAGATTTTGCTAATAAATTTGAATGGTGATAAAATGTTTAGCTTTACCTTTGAATGATTTGTTTTTGTTCTCTTGGTAATGTTCAGATTCTGAAGGAATTTCTTTCTTATGCTGAATCTGAAGTAAGGTCTTTGGCTCAACTTTATGCCAATGTGGTATGGATTTAGTTTTTTTAGGTAGCTTTCTGCTTACATGATGAACTGCAGATACTGGAGATGTATCTGATTTCCTGAATCTGGATGCACCAGGGTAGAAATGCAGATGCATTGGCTTTATACTTTGGTGAAGATCCAGCACGTTGTCCATTTGAACAAGGTAAACTGTATTTTTAATTAGCCTTTATTACCATTTTATGCACCAGTTTGGTCCGTTTATATGTTGTGTTTAGTTGTCTGGTTCAACTTTTTGGGGGATTTGATTCTTTTCCTTTCTCTAGTTGTATCTACGCTGCTCAACTTTGTGAGGTTGTTCGTGAAAGCACATGACGAAAATTGCAAGCAGATTGAACTAGACAGAAAGAGAGCAGAGAAGGAAGCAGAGCATGAGAAGTTGAAGCTAGCTGCTGCCAAGAAGGAGGCTGAACATATGATGAGGACCACCATAAAGAGTGGGGATATTAAATGATATGATCCTTTGAAGGCCTCAAAACAAGAGTTGTTCCACAGTGATAAAGATCCCGTGTGGTTGGATGAAGAAAACCCTTTGCGCAAGTGCAGAATCATCTTGTTCTTGGCTGCATTGACATTGATGATGACCCTATAACTCAAGTTCTCTAATGAAAGAAATGTGGTGCTCATGGCATATATGGCTGAGGATTATGTTCATGTTAAGTAATAAGCCTTCTCAAAGCTCGTTTTATGTTGATGTGTACCCTGCATAGTCATGAGTTTTTAATTGACATTCATTTCAATCTCAATTTGTTCCATGTCATGCAGAAAAGCAGTTTTATGGTGTTCACTTCAGTGAGGAGTGGTGAACTGTCAGTGTACAAATTGATCTAGTTTTACTCTTCTAGTCCAAAGTTGTGTACTCACATTAGCGATGTAAATGTTAATCCAGTGGTATATCCCCCCTATAAGATAGAGCAGTATTTAAATTTTACTTCAACTTGAGAGTGCTTAGAGGCACCAATACTGAGTTTTCATTTAACTAACTGATGAAGGAAAATGCTTTGTAAATATTGAACTTCTGGTTAGAGTACATGTTATTCATTTTACTGAAAACTGCTTTGTTTTTTTGTATCAAATCTCATCACCTCTTCGATCAAATAGCCCTTGGAGGAATACTTATGGCATGCTTGGATAGAAGAAAAATAAATTACTAATGATGATGTTATTTTTTCTATTTGGCTAGAAAGATAGTGAAAGTGTAAGGAAAATAAATGTTAATTTATAGAAACAGTTTATTTCTTCTTTCCACTATTGTCTAGATTTAAATATTAAACTTTTGCTTTCTTTTAATTGTACCAAGCAGATTAAGGTTAATGAAAAATGACTAATTGAACCTGTCTCAATTGAGCTATTATTTTATCTTAAATTTTTCCGAATGGCATTAAAAGTAAGAACAACATAGAAAAACTGCAAAGCTAGTATTCCAATCTGGCATGGAAAACTAAGAGGTGGTTTGATTTGGGTACGCGCTTTATATTTTTTATATTTTTCATTTTCTAGTTTGTTTCCAAAAGTTTGTGTTAGTAAGGGAAATATTCTTACCATTTTCTTTACAAACTTTTGAAAGAAAACCAGACAAACAATGTAACATTTGTGCAACTAGAAGTGTAAACAGAAAATGAAAAATAATATATTTCTTCAAAGTAAACCGACCTAAAGAAGTTTTCCTCTCTCTCATTGCTACCAGCTAGCATTTCACTGAACTAAAATTTGTCTTTACACTTGTATTTGGGTTTTGGGGGTTGTGGAGTTGGAGAAAGAAAAGAAAAAAGATTGAGATTTCACTCTTCCGGAATATTCAAATTGAGGTTTAGATCTTGCTGCTTGAGCTCCCCAGTGATGGTGCGAGCAACTGCTTCAGCTAATGACATGGTGAAGTCAGGATCTTTGATTAGAGAACTTACATATTCTTCAACTTTGACGTTGGTTTCATGGTTATGTTGATGCATTACTTCTTCACTGTGTCTTCTATCTGTTTGAGACAATGCAGAAAGAGCCAAAATGTTCATTGCTTCTTTGTCATTTGCTATGCTAGGCAACTGATTGGCCACTGAAGAGCCTCTAGGTGTGGATGAAGATGGCTCATGAAGAGCACCATGGTTGTGCTCTCCATCATAAGTTGCAACAAGGATAGACTTATCATGTAAACATCTTTGCACCTACAATGATCAAGTAAAAAACACTTCAGAAAACCATATGATAACACAAAACAACACTGAGACTTCTTGAACTCATATATGCACATGAAATATAGTATAATTAGTTAACCATCTTGAAGAAATGAAATGGGTTTTACTCCTAGCTAACTAAACTAATAAATTAGAAAACTTTTGCTATTTAAAATGACCGGGTCCCTTTTCCCTAATAGACTAAACCCATCTCAATTTTTGCTGGCATAATTATTTTGACAAATAATAAAATCACACAATAATTCATATTTAAAGTGTCCTAATGTTGAACATAAAGTTTTTAACTTATCCCTTCATTGATTTGAGTAGTTTATGAAGCATCCTAGATTCAAACCTTTTTATTGTGCATTCATATAGAATATATTCATTCTATGTACCTTCTTTTTGGCTGGGCAAATGGGAGCCATGGAGCACCTAAAGTAAGCTCTTGGTGAAGCATTGTCTTTGGTGACCTTTTGTCCATACTTTCTCCACTGATATCCATCTTTTACAATCTATATTCCCAAAGCAAAATTTGCATCAACATACTAACTTCAATATAGAATTTGATTTGAACATGAATTAAAGTCAGTTCACAGATACACAAACCAAATTTGTAGTGATGGGCCATAGCACATACCAAACTATCATCCATGGGATGTGTTCTGACAAAGATTTGTAGTGGTTTTTTTGCTGTGGGAAACTCTAGTCTCCGTCTCTTGTTCACATCCAAGATAGGTTCTGTTACTGATCCTATTTGATTCATGCCCTTGTGTTGTTCCTTGTTTATCTCTTGAAGATGGGACTCAAGCTTTGTGTACTTGCTGCTTAGAACTTCAAACATCACTCTTAGAGTGTTATTCTCCTCTCTCACTCTCTGTAACTCAGATTTAAGACTTTCCACCTGGTCATCAAATCAAGATTGTTGTAATAAGTCTAAGAATTAGCTACATATATGCTTTCTGAACTGTTAAGGGTGGTAACCTAAAAGCAAACCACAGAGAAACTCAAAAGTGAAATAGAAAAACAAGTTCACTGTGTGTTTCCAAGTCTTGTTTCTTCTTTGGTGAGAATACAAAAAACAAGAGTTAGTTTACCTTTTCGTCCATTATGACTGCTGTGTTGAGGACTTGAACGAGCATCAATCACAACTGATAGAATTTCTCTTAACTTAGAGCAAACGATGATAAGAAAACTGTGTTAAACATGAAGAAGCCCTCTTAATTAGAATATAATATTGAACAGGGGTAGTTGAGATGAGTGAGTGAAATGAAAGAAAATCTCTTTCTTTATATGGCTTTTGGTCCCTCACTTTCTCTGGTAATTCCACAGTATGAAAACAAAAGGGACCAAAGTAGATAGATCTTAGTATTGAGTAAATGGTTCAATTCAACTCCATGTGTTGGAAAAAAGCTTGTGTGATGGAATATTATATATAACAAGAATAAATGCTTTGAAAAGATGCATGGTGAGTCATATTTTCTAGTTTGTGCTTCGTTTGTAGAATGATGTCATGTCGGATGACATCTGCAGAACCCTTTTGGAAAGAAAACTGGTTTAGTTTTTCTTACAGATTATGATGTCCCCAACGTGTTCCAAGGTACACAAATAAAGCCAACAACTCTTTGATTATCTGGCATCGATGATAACGCCATTCAGTACACACAAACTGCATACTTTGTTTTATTCAATTATTTCTATCATAAATTTCAGACTTTTTTCAGCAACTACCAAAAATTAACATGTAAAGTTAGTCTATAAGTATATTCTCAAGTCATTGATTCAAATAAAATTATTCCAGTGTTCATACATATAAAAACGTGACTGAGAAATTTTTTTACTAAAAATTACAAGTCAAATTCACCTGAGAAATCAGCCAGTAATATATATAGCATAATTATCTGAAAAATATAAGCACTTATAAAATTTGATTGCAGTGTTATAGATTCTATCTGTGTTATTTTCCAACGAGATTTAAAGTTTTATAATGATATGCATACATACATATAATGACATGGTGTTGTCATATAGAACTTGATTAGAATGTGAACAACATGCAGTGGCAACTGTTACTGAAAATGAACATGACGCGTAAGAATTTTATTTTTCTTATTGTAGTTTGTAGACAATTCAGCAGAGAATATTTGATTGCAATGGTTTTTTTAAAATCAATTGTTGCCGAAAGTAATTTAATAATTTATAATTATTGAATAAAAATAGACAAATTATTTTCATTCTTCGAAAAAAAAAAAACCCTTCCTAATTTAAAAACCACTTTTATGGGAGGGTATTTTTTTTTTCGTTATTTCTTCAGTTTCTTTATTTGTATTTTTTTATTTTATGTTAAAATGGGTCAAGGTTAAAAGGCTGAGTTATATTTTATATAAATAATCATTTTCTTACTTATGGGTGCTAGCAAGGCAATTTATTATGGGTTAAAGTTTATCGGGTTGATCGAAAATTTCATAACTCAATTATATAATTTTAGTGTTATAAGTTTTATTTATATCAATTGAGTCTTTTTAAGTGTGAATGTGTTTAGTCACGCATATTTCAATTTTGTTAATTGAATTTTTAGATATTAAATTTAAAGCTATGGTTAATTAAAAATTTGTTGTTTAGATATTGGGTTATGACATTTAGAAAACTAAAATCATATAATTGGGATATTCAAAAGATTCAATTGAACAATTAGGATATAAGAGATTCACATTGCATATATTTTTATACTTGAAGAACCAAATTGGTGCATGTAGAATATGAAATACTAAATTTACATAATTGTAATATGTGGTGGAGTTATTCAAAATCCAGACGACAAAAGAAAAATAATTGAAAGCGGATAAAAAAATTGAGAACTTATCAAAATCATTTTTTTTTTATATTTTCTTTTATCTAGTTCTTCTTCAAAATGAAACGGTTTGGTTTGAACTTTGCTTTTGAAAATCAAGAATTAAATAACCACTTACTTTTACATAATAGAATGTTATATGTTTGCAGTTAAAACTAAACATATATCATCATTTCTTCTTTTTATAACCACTTATTTCTTTTTCTTTTTTTTTATGCTCTTTTTCTTTTTCTCAATTCCTTATCATTGTTGTCGTTGTCACCTCCATCAATATTGTTGTCATCGTTATCTCATTTTCCTCCTTCTTTTTCTCCTATCTTCTTCTCACTCATCTTCATTTTCTTATAGCAAATATTTCATCGAATTTGACAAAAAATTTGATACCTATTTGACTTACAGATTAATTGATAAAATTACCAATGGAATAAAATAATTCAATTAGCAACAATTTTTTGACAAATTTTAAAAGTATAATTACTGATTTATCAACAAATTTTAGCAAAGACAATTACTAATAGATTTATCAACAAATTTTAAAAAAAAATCATTACCAACAAATTTATCGACAAATTTTATGATATAATATAGAAAACGAAAACTTTAATATTCATTTTACTGAAGAAATTTACCCACAAAAATGACCATTGGTAATGAAAATTTTAAATTATCAAAAATTCTTTTAACGAGTTTTAATAACGAATTCATTATCGATGAATATTTTTGACAATAATTAAAATTATATAATCTATCAATAAATTTAGTTTTACTCATGAATTTTTGTTTTTATCAAAAAAATTTGTCAATGAATTCTATTTTATCGATAAATTATTTTTTGTCAATCAATTATCATCACTAATATGACAATTTATTATATTGTAGTATGATAATAATTATACAAGTAATTCACACTGTATCTTTATATTTGAACAATTTTCATTATAAAATATTTAATTTTTAAAAAAAAATATTTTACAATTTTTTGAAAAATTTATTAATCTTAAATTAATAAAAATTGTAAAAATCTATCCATATAAAGTTTAATTATAAAACATTGATATGAGTTTCAGATATTTTATATTAAGTAAAAATTAAACACGTTTAATCTTTTACGTTTAGTTTAAGTTATTTATAACAAAGAGATTCTCTTTTTTTTCCACATTTCAAAATTTTAATTTTATCCTTTAAAATTAAATTGTAATTATTTATTAAATTTTTAAAAGTTTATCGTTATTTTTATAATTTTTTTATAAAACTGTTTATCTATGCTCCTTTTTTCCTATTTATCAATCGTTATTCTCTCCTCTTTTATGATATATTTCACTTTATTTTTAATAAATATAATTTTATTTTATATATTAACTTAATAACATAACAATATCATCACCTACTAATATAATATTATATATATTTAAAAAATGCATACACACAAACGCGATATCACACATATATTTACGCTAGTTATTTCATAAAAAAATCAAACCAAATTTAACCGTCCACACTTTAATATGTGTGAACAAAAGGTGAAACTAGTCGATTTATTAAAAAAAATAAAATTAATAAATATCATTAAATATAAAGAAACTATTATTTTTAATCAATATCAACCGGTTAATATTTCTATCTTAATTAATAAATTATAATATTCAATATTAATTGTTTTAATTAATTTGTATCAATTTGAAACAAATAGTATTAACTTGTGTTACTTAATGAAATCATTTAACTTTAATAACGATGTGACTTTGAACACGAAATGTATGGTAAATAAACAATATTTACAAATATTACATCTAAGTAAAATTGAAAGATATTTTTATAATAAATTATGTTGATAACATTTCATAATCGATCACTCTCTTAGTCTAGGAAAGAGTAATTTAATCCTTTTTAGATATTGATCTCGTATCATCTTCCTTAGAAAATATCTTTATTACTCTTTCACATACACACGATAAGACTATTGAAAAATATTTAATGAAAAGATAAAATAACAATAAAAATATGAGATTGAGCTCGATTATCACTATATTCTAACATAAAATCTTATTGGAGGCAAGATTATCTTAAATTTTGAAAACAATAAATGAACGAATAATTCTTTTAAAATGGAGTATTAGAAGAAAATAGTAATTATATAGAAATAGTTGAAATAAGTACTCACGTACAGCATAAGGGTTAGAATAGAATGATGAAGTGCAAAAATTCCATTTAGATATGATTAAGAAGAGGTTTCAGACGTTGGTGCGCAGTAATCACACTATGCATCCAATCCATGAAGACAACAACTTTACATTTTCCATGGCGCCGGCGCATAAGAGTCAAAACCTTACAAAAGTCTTTTGTTCACATTCTAAACAAAAATAAAAACACTTTCTAACATTAAAAAAATAAGGATTTTTTTACTAAACTTTTTTTAAAAACTAAAATTAGTCCATCTTCAAAATTTTAGTCCAATTTAACATTTTAAAAGTGTTTTATGATAACACTTGAGTTGTTTACATCGTTTAACAAATTTTCAATTTAATGTTAGCTAAGAAACTATCTTAAAACGCATTTAAAATATCAAATAAACTTAATAAAATTTTGGTTAAAAAAATTAAATACACACATCTTTAAAGTTGGAGGATTAAATTAAATTAAAAAATCGAAGATAAACTCATTTCAATTTTCACAAAAATTTAAAGATAAAAATATATTTAATCCAAAAAATAAAACAGCAACCCATAACTATATTATGATAAGATAATTTTAATTATACCAATTAAATTATTTAAATTTGAGAGATTTATATAAGCAGTTCTAGAAATGATGGGTTGTGAAAGAAAAGAAGAAAAGTGGTTGTTCTTGGAATTTGAAAGTCCTTGTAGAAGACAAATGATAGTGCAGCAAGTGGAATACAATCCATGCACGTAACTCTCTGTTCCTTCTATTCAAGGCCTTTATTTGTTACTTCACCACTATCCACTGTATTTATACTTCTTCGACCATCTTGTTTCAATTTATTTCAATTTAAGACAAAACATCATATTTTTAATTGACTTCTCCACCTCCTAGAGGGAATGGAATTTTCTGGACCTTCTTTTCATAACGTGAAACTCACTACCTCTCCAGTTCACACATTTACAATTTTAAATTCTCATTTATTAGTAATTTAAAACTGAGACCGGTTACAAATTCCAACTATATATGACAAATTTTTTGGAAGTAAAAATTTCATTTTACAAATTTTTATATAAGTTTACTTGAGATTTTGATTTTTGAGGTAATTTTTGTTTGAAAAATGTAACATTATTGTACTAACTTCCAAACTAAGAATGGGTGAAGTGAAAATTGAATGGACATGTCTTTTTGTAAGTAGCGTACGTTGATTTGTTCCTTTCTTTTCATAATTATAACTCGGCCATAGTACTCCACCTTTGTCGACTCATTCTAAAGACTTTGACATCCAACACTTCCACATGTGATAGAAAAAAAAAAAAACAGTTAAAATAGTTGTCACTTTGTGACATTAGTTATAGTACAATAACTATTACTTTAAGGTTCATACCAAACTTTTTATAAAAAAACTTCTTTGATGAAAAAGACTGTGTGCAATTCAAATTGATTTTAATACATTCTGACATATATTTTTATGGATTATTTATCAATTTATCTTGATTCTTATTTTTTCTAAAATTTTAGGATATTTTCTATAAATCTTATTAGTGATGAATTTTTGCCATGGAATTACCAACAAAATCCCAAATTATTAGAAATTCTAATTTAAATTCATATTAGAATCAAATAAGAAACAAGAATGATTATAAATTTAAGAGTTGAATATTAAATGAATAATTGTGATTGAAATTTTGAAGTATTTGCAAACATAATTAGTTTATCAAAATCCTAATTACAATAATCAAAAATTGATGAGGGACTAAATGATAATTATTAAAAAAATTCAAGGACTAAGATGTAAATACTAAATAAAATCAAGGGTCAATTTGCGAACGCAATTATGAAAAGTATTTTTGGAGTTAATAGAAAATACTAATTATTTTTTTTTTCTAGTAGGATTTTAAATCAATCATAAATAATAATTAATATAACTTTCTATATTATGTGATAAAATATTACAAACCTTTTCAAAAAAATTTAAAGGACAAAACTATGATTGATCTCAGAATTTCAAAATATTATCTCATAGAACATGGAGTTAGAACAACTCCTAAAAGAATATTTTCTCAACCTATACAAGATGAATAAGTAAAAAGAAATAATTTAATAACTCTTGTCCATATTCTTCTTTTTCTAAGAAATCATCTTTCTTGCTTTCATACAAATGAATCAAAGTGATTAATTTTTTAATAAACAATTGGTAGAAAAAGGTATTCAACAACAAACTGTATATAGAAGGAAAAGTTCAAGAAAAATTGGACCTAACCCACCAATTTATAATTACACCTCATCATACTAATAAGTACTATGAATGAATTAATTCATATTAAAGACGTTTAATTCGATTTTTGTACTCACAATTTTTTGGCAATAGTTTGACATGTATTCATAACAATACAAGATCAGCGGTAGAATTTGACCAATATATTTGAAAAGCAAGAAAATACACTCAAAAATTCATATATTTAATTAATGTCATTAATAAAAAACATACATTTTAAACATATAAGATGACAAACAATAAGCTTCATTTTTAGAAAGCAAACATTTTAAACCAATTAGATGTTTCTCTTAAAAAAAATAGTTTTTAAGTTGCATTTAATATGAACCCCAATCTAAATAAATTTTTCTAATTTCATTTCTTTATTAATCAATGGGATCTTGACAAATAATTGTGATGACAAAAAAATAACACGCTCAAAATTTATAAATTTAATTATTATTATTAATACAATAAAAATTAATACAAAATTTAGTTCATTTATACAATAAAAATTAACATAATTTAGTATAATTGTAACTACTAGTATAATTGTAACTAATGCTAACTATAAAACAAATATTTTATTATTAAGTGAAAAAACAATAATCAATAAAGTCACAATTAAAAATTGGTTATGAAAAAAATACATAATACATTACTTTTCTTTTATATTCATAAAAAATAAATAAACAAATGGCTCGTGAGATAAAAAATAATGCTAACTATTAAACAAATATTTCATTATTAAGTGAGAAGAAAGAATTACATTTTTTTCTTCAAGAATGGTAGAGAATAAATGAGAAATGAGAACATAAATAATGAATTTATGTTCATATTTTCTTCGGTACAATTTGTGGAAATTAAAAAAAACAACGAAAAATAAAATAAAAATATCTTAATAAATATTTTTATTCAGTTATATTTAATTTTATGTTTTATTATTTATTAATATTAAATATTGTGTTTTATAAAATAAATAAAAAAGATAACCAATTTAATTTCCATCGATTTTGAATATATACTACATATAAGTTAATAAAATTTTGAAAATTTTGAAAATTTCTAATATATACATTTAATATAAAAAAATTAAAAAATAGGAGGGCACCCACCTCTCTTATGCTATTCCCATATTTTAGGAAAATATTTTCTTGGATCACAAATGATTAATATGAAAATTTTCACCTATAAATATTTGAATATTAAGAAAGATATGTTCTAATTAATTGAGTAGTATCATGCTTCATGTTTTAAAATATGCGAAGTTAAATATGTATTATTTTGATCTTTACGTGTAACTTCATTTTTTTACAATTAAAAATCTAAGTTATGAAAAAATACATAGTAGATAATTTACATTTTATGTTCATAAAGACAAAAAGTCCATGAAATAAAAAATGTTAACTATAAACTAATATTTCAGTATCAAGTAAAATAAAAAGAGTACTACTTTTACTTTTACAAATAGAACAAAACATATGTAAAATAAAAACAAAAATAATAATTTTTTTTTCATAAACAAAAGAAAACATGTCAAAATAGAAAATTAGTACAATTGATGAATAGTTCAAAAAAATATGAAAAAAAAATGCTAATAATTCTTTTATCTTTATTATATTTAATTATATTTTTTTTATTAATATTAAATTATATACTTTATAAAAAAACCTAATTTAATCGCTATAAATTCCCAACATATACTGCATAAAATTTTAAAATTTTTAAAAATTTGAAGTACCATAAGACCAATTTTAAAAATTTGTTTTAAAATAAAAAGATAATCAATTTAATTTCCATCAATTTTCAATGTATACTACATATAATTTTAAAAAATTTAGAAAAATTTGAAAATTCCTAATATATACATATAATATAAAAAATTAAAAAATAGGGGGCACCCACCCCTCTTATGCTTTGGCTCTACTGAGGATATTCCCATATTTTAGGAGAATATTTTATTGGATCACAAATAATTAATATGAAATTTCTCACCTATATTATTTGAATAATAAGAAAGATTTGCTCTAATCAATTGAGTAGTATCATACTTCATATTTCAAGATATGCAAAAAGTTAAATATGCATTGTTTTGATCTTTACATATATCTTCATTTTTTCACTCGTAAAAAACGAAAATATTTTTTTTTATCAATATATTTTTTTTAAAGAAAAAACATAGTTTAAAACTAAGATATAATTTATCAAAATTGAATAAAAAATTAAGACATAATTTATAAAATAAAAAGTTATGATAATTAGGCACAATTAAAAATCTATGTTATAAAAAAACACATAGTAGATAATTTATATTTTATGTTCACAAAGACAAAAAGCTCTTGAAATAAAAATAAATATTAATTATAAACTAATATTTCAATATCAAGTGAGATAAAAGAGTGCTACTTTTACTTTTACAAATAGAACAAAACACATGTAGAATGAAAACAAAAATAATAATTTTTTTATATAAACAAAAAGAAAGCATGTCAAAATAGAAAATTAGTACAATTGATGAGTAGCTCAAAAAATATGAAAAAAAATGCTAATAATTATTTTATTTTTATTATATTTAATTATATATTTTTTTATTAAAATTAAATTATATACTTTATAAAAAAAAACCTAATTTAATCGCTATAAATTCTCAACATATACTGCATAGAATTTTAAAACTTTTAAAAATTTGAAGGACCATAAGACCTCGGCTTCCACAACGATCCGTCCACAACAATGACAATCAACTGGTTCAAGTTATTTTAAAGTAAACCAAGTGTACCAATATCTATTTTATATACTTCATAATTATGAAATTTATATCTTATTTTCATCTTTATTAATTAATGTGTACACTTATATTGGCACACTATCTACGAAAATGTTTATCAATTTTTTCTACGAAAATAGTACAAACATAATATTATAAAAAAATTCAATATAAAAACCCACACATCTTCTCTTCAATGTCAACTAACAATAAAAAATTATAATTACTTAGTTCATTTACATTAAAATATCAAATAAAGTAAGAAAAATTTAATATAAATTATATAAAAATAAAAACAATCAAATATTTACCTACGTCGCCCTCCTCTATATACTCTATTATTAATTTACTTATAATTTAGCAATCCAAATGTCAATCATTAATATTAAAAACAATTTAAACATTACTCACACAATTTTTCTTTCATCTCCAATTACAATGTCAACAAGAAAAACATAATTTGGACTCTTATAACGAAGTAAAGGCTCCACACTCTATGTTCAGATTGGTTGTGATGTGAATGAATATCATCACTTCTTTATTACTGTCAAAATTATAATAAGTGTGAAATCTGACGTGGGAGTGAGTAGACATAGTTATTATTCTTTTGGGGTTGGTTATGTTATGTGAATAATACTTCAACTTATGCCTAATTTTTTAATTCATGAATATAATAAATACAACTCTTTTTTTACACATACATTTATAAAGTCATATATAAATGTATTCGATTTTTTATTCTACATTGATCAACTAATCGATTTTCGAAACACTTGTGTTTTAATAACTTCAACCTAACAAACAACCGGTCTATTGAAATTTCAACTTCATCATTAAGAGGTTTATTTATAGAGAAAAGGTAGTGAACAATTTCACACATGAACAACTAAAACAACATGTAAATGTAGTATGATAGATTTTTTTTTTTTTTATAAATGGGAACGAAGATAGTCAAATTCAACATGAATTCTTCTACTAAAAATATTTATATTTTCTATCAATTTGTTTTAAATTCTTTTTTAAAAGATACCTATAAATTTTGTTATAAATTTTTTTTAAAAAAACTTACTGTCAATTTTTTTATAAAATATTTTGTATGAAACACTTTTGACAATAAATTTTATAGAAAATATTTGTTAATTTTAAAATTTTGTAAAAAATAATTATTCTCAAAAAAATTATTTGTTTTCTTAAAAAAAATAACAAAAAAAAATCCTTTTCAATAATTTTTTTTTAACAAATTCACAAAAAGATCATATAAAAATTTTGAGTAGTGATCTTTTCGTCCTGTGGATAAAGAACTTGTCCAACCAAACACAAACTCACAAAATAGTATTCACTTTAATGATGTTACTTTGTTAAGGAATGAATGCATAGTTATGGTTAAGCCACGATTCCCAAAAATGTTGGCCACATGTTTTGCTTCCAAATCACGTTGCTATAGTATGTCACAGCATCGAGGTTGTACGGAAAAAAAGCATCACATAGGTTTCTCTTTATCTTTTTGACAAGGTGACTCAAATTTTTTGACAGGAAAAATGATGGATACAAAATTGTCATCCATTACTTTTCGTAGGTTAGAAATTGTAAGCAACCTTTTCATATATGTGTGCGCGTGAGATATCAGTTATCTCTTCTTTCGGTGTAACATGGACAACTTCATTATGTGTCTTGCTTTTTAAAGAAGAGATCAAACCCGTGAAACACATATGTAGACGCCGAAAGATATTTATGAAAAACAAATAGAAAATGGAAAATTAATTTGGATATTGTGAAAGATATTTTAGAATATATGAGTGTTTTTTTAGTCTTTAATCATTAATAGCAGAGAAAATGCTAAAATTAGGTTTATTCTAAATCTTCTCTCGACTTTGAAGGTTGAAGTTATTTATTTATACAACATAATATAAGTTAGATATTATTAGATATATTTGTATTAATCCTTCATTGTTTTAAGTTTGTTTTTATTACAAAAATACTTTTATAAGATTGAGTTAAACTTAAAATTCATTTTTTAAAAATATTTTTGTATTTTATTACAAAAATACAAAAATACTTTTATTCTATCAAGTATTTGTTAGACATCGTTATTGACTTGATATTGGATTATTCATAAGTCTCATGTTCGATATGTATATGTCTCAGCATAAATGATGTGTTAAATATTCTACATCGACTAGAGATAAGATAAATTTACATTATATAAATAGTGTAAATCAAACTTTACAAATTGGTTTTATTAGGTTAAATTAAATTTAAAGTCCATTTCTTAATATATAATATAAACTTTGAGAAAATAATAACTTAAGAATTACAATAAACTGATTAGATTTTTTTTTTATGAATATAAGTATATGTATTTAATTTTTCTTCTTCTTTTCTTTGATAATTTGATTAGGGATCAATGTAAGGATTGGTACATTGTATTCATTAAAATCTTATTTTGATAGTGCACAGTAGAAAGTTTTTTAATAGGTTCATTACCTAAGACAATTATTTTAGTATCTATTTTATAATATTCAATAGAAATATCGAAACAAAGACTTAAAAATGTAATCTTGATGCATAAATATGCATGTGGAAATGATTGTATATAAGCATGTGTATAGTTGTGAGATGTTTAAAATATGAACTTGAAGGTATAGAGTTTAGAAATTAGTATTAAAAGTTAATATGTTGTATTTGTTGGTGAAATTTTACTTTTGCCTGATATTGCCCAAGTAATACCTAAGCTTGAGTCATCATTGTATGGTTCTTCAATGTCGCTTAGCATGAACATGGATGGTCAAAATACAAAGTATATTGTTAGGTAAGAAAACTAATTTGAATTAGATTCTAATTTATGAATTATTATATATTGATGTTACACTTTGAGGTGTTTGAATCGAAACATGTGTGATTTTGTTGTTGTTGACCAGGAACATAGTAGTTGGTTTGGAATTTTAAAACTTAATTGTGGTCTCTTTGGATTTAAATGGGTGGATACTAAATTGTACTTGATTTCGACACTACAACAATTTATAATTTAGACCACACTAAAATAGACAACGGCTAAATAAATGTAGCCTAAACATATAATAAACAACATTTTTATAAATGATATATAAATATCATGAAAGTTCATGATTATATAATTGTTGTTTTAAACTATGTGGGCAAAACTAGTAAAAATGTGGTCTAAAAACATAGGTAAGGTATAAAATCAACATGTAAAATTGTTGTTTATTGTGAGAATTTGTAGCAACGGTTTTAAAAATCTTGTCATACTAAAAACCGTTGTCTATTACTTATAGCTACACTCACCTACACCACGCCTAAAAAATTGTGGTCTAATCTTTAGACCACGGTTTTTATAATTTATATCATAATTTTATGTTGTTGTCTAAAGTGATTTTTGTTGTAGTGCGAATATGATTTTAGTTGGGGTAGTTGAATATATATAATTTTAGTATAGGTTGCAAACTAGGTAATAAAATGTAGGTTAAATTACCCTTTTGGTCCCTCTATTTGTCATGAAATTTCATTTTGGTCCTCACGTTTTTCGTTGTCTCAATTTGGTCCTCATTTTCTTAAAAATGACTCAATTTGGTCCTCACCGTTAACTTTAATCAGACGGTGTTAAAGTCAACGCCACGTGTCAATTTCTGGTTTTTTTTATTTTTTTAGTATTTTTTGATTTTTTTTTTTGATTTTTTTTGATTTTTTTTTTCTTTTTGACACGTGTCACTTCACAGTTTTGCCACGTGTCAAAGTGACTCAATTTGGTCCCTATATTTGTTTTTAATTTCAATTTAGTCTCAATTTTTGTAAAAATGAAGCAATATTGTCCTTCCTCAAATTGACACTAAATTTACTTTTTTATAAATTTTATGGTGATATTCTTACTAAAATTAACGTTTTTATTAAATATTTCTATAAATATTTTAAATTAACTTTAAATTCTACACAAAATATTAGACTTTGATTTTGTTTTGAACTTGAAATTTAGTTCCTAAATTTATGTGTGACAAGTTATTTGATTTTTAATCTTTACCAAATTTGTATAATATGATACACTTGATGCCTTTATATATGATGACAAAATTGTTAATTTTTGAAATTAAGTTTGGGGTTTCACTTTGTTTAATAATAAAACTAAAAAAAATTATTTAAAAATATTTCTATAAATATTTAATAAAAATGTCAATTTTATTAAGAATATCATCATCAGTTGTATACAAAGATTAAATTGAGTCTCAATCTAAGGAGAGACAATATTGCTTCATTTTTATAAAAATTGGGACTAAATTGAAACTAAAAACAAATATAGGGACCAAATTGAGTTACTTTGACACGTGGCACAACGGTGAAATGACACGTGTCAAAAATAAAAAAAAAAATCAAAAAATTCAAAAAAAAATTCAAAAAAAATTAAAAAAAAATTTAAAAAATTTAAAAAAAACTAGAAATTGACACGTGACATTGACTTTAACACCGTCTGGTCAAAGTGACATTGACTTTAACACCGTCTGGTCAAAGTTAACTGTGAGGACCAAATTGAGTCATTTTTAAAAAAATGAGGACCAAATTGAGACAACGAAAAACGTAAGAAGCAAAATGAAATTTCATGACAAATAGAAAGACCAAAAGGGTAATTTAACCTAAAATGTATTGAGATTACTCTGAAATGTTAGAGAAGTAGTTTGCAAACAATTTATGATTGAATTGAAATGTATATTTAAGCTTAAATTAATTTGAATGACATGTGTGTATAATATATAAATGTTTAATGACATAATATTTACCTGAGTTGGACTTGCATTTGAATAATTATCAATTTATATTGAGTGCATGAAATTATATTGTATGAAATCATTTGAGGTTACCTGGTGAAAATATATTGACTAATTTGTAAAGTATAAGTATTAATTAAGCACAAGAAGCTATAATTAATAGAGATATATGTTTAACTTATTATTTAAACCATTGATATTAAAATATTAAGTGATAAAAGAAGAAGAAAAAGTTCTTGAACACCAAAAACACATTGGTGGATGTAGGAATGTTGGTGCAATAAATATCCTGACTTGTAAAGTTGAGATCCACTCATAAATTATTATTTTTTTAAATTAATCAAATATTAGTTTATAATAGAATATTCTTAATTCAGATCACTAATAAAAAACAAAAATGCTTAATTTACATGATAGGCAATCAACTTTCTTAAATTCAATACATATATTTGTCATTTGAATTAAATGTTGCTCATTCTTAGATCAACACAACTACATGTATTTTTGTCAATAAAAAATGACAAAGTAGATTAAGTTGGAATGAAAAGTGTTCCAATTAAATTAGATAATAAATTATTCTAAAAGTAAAAGTAAAATAAGCAATAAATAATTTTAATATATTATATAATATATATATATATATATATATATATATATATATATATATATATATATATATCCATCACGTCAATAATGATTTCCTAACACAATTTTTAAATTGAAAACATTATTCACAAACTAAATGCATAGTAAATAAATAAAAATGAGTTTAATTACATTTAAATTCTCTTTTTACTTTTACCGATTTTCTTAGTTCCAAATTTCATTTTATTCAATCTGATAGTTCATCAACAGAGAAATAATTATCTGATACTTAATTTATGTCTAGTGAAATAATTCACGTAAAAAAGCGTAATAACATTTTTATAAATAAGTAGAAGATATTTATGTCAAGCTCTTTATTAGCTCACATAAATAAGATAATTTATGTCAAATACTATTGGGTCTAACATAAATTGTCTAGTCAACCAATAAGGAGTTTGACATAAATTTACTTTTATATATCATATATAGGTTCTCATTATTTTTCATTGTGCGAAACATGTCAAAAATGCTTTTTCGAGTTAGTTTGTCTCTAATGATGAAATAATGCTAGTTTGAGATTCATTTCTGACCAAGTCTTCTTTTTCTTCTTCTTGTATGATGGGCTTCTATTGGACAACTTTTGTCCAATTTGTTTCGTCGTTGAGTTTTGTTTTTGCTAAACTTTTCCTTTTAATTTGTGATCGTGATTGTGATTATTTCTTAGAGAACTCGGTTGTGGTTTTGCGTGAGCGTCTTGTTGTTTGTATATCATGTTTGTCACATTAAGAATATGTTGTAGTGGTAAGAAAAACTTGTGTCTTTTGGATTTTTATGACATTTAAAATCAATAATGAATATTTGTTCTTACCTTAGTTTATTTCTATCACAAATAAAAAAAAATGATAAAATGAGTATTTCTGAACTTGTTTCAATTTTGTGTGTTGTCTATCAAATAACATTTTTTATAAATTTGAAGAAGAGTTACTGAGTGTTACTTATTTGAAATATATTATAATTTATGTATTATAAGTATGTAGATAAGCAAAAACAAACTTTTCATTTATTAGATTAGAAATTAATGGGTGGTCTGTTAGCGGTTCGATAGAAGGTGCAATTGTCTTAACCCGTTCGTAAGATGAGATTTGCATCTCACATATATATTATGAAATTGTCTTATCTCTACTTGATATGGGATTTCCAACACTATACATATATTGTTTACTTTTAATTTAAACATGAGATGGATATAATTTTTTTCACCAATCAGAGACAAAAAGAAAATACGAGTTGATTTATAAAAGTTAAATAAGAAAATGGTAGTTATGTTTTTAGGTTAAGATAGAAAAAATAAATGTTTTTATTTCTCATTTATCTTTCTTTATTTCTTTAAAACTCTTTCTTTATCTCTTTTTGGGAGAAGATTTTTTTTCTTCTATAATTAGGATTTCAATGTGGTTCTTTACCAAGCCTTTGGAATCGTAATAGTGTATTGAATTAATGAAGTTTTGGAATAAAACTTTCTTAGCTAAATTTGGAGTAGTTTTACAATATTGAATGAACAAAAATGTGAAAATATGATTTCAAACTCTTTTATTTTTATTTTTAGATCGCTAACCTAAGAGATAGTGATTTTGTATTAGTGTTGATTTAATGATGTGATTTTGAATGAAATAGAAAGACATGTGTGTATTGATATGTGAAAACCTTCACATGACTTAATTGTAAGTGTTTTATGATTTTTATTTTTTACATCTCTCACTTAATTGACTTAAGTGCAAGTGATTTATGATTTTTATTTTTTAGATGTCTCACTTTGATTAGTTATTACTCAAGTGAGATAGATGTTGAATACTGATTTCCAAATATGGAGTTTTTTTGCAAGCAATGAGGTACATCATTCAAGCAATAACTCATCATTCAAGTTATGGTTTTTTTATTGAATGATGTTTCTTGAACAATGAAGTGTCACTGAAGTAACAATTCATCTTTCAAGTGAAAAAAAGACTAAATGCATTCTTTTTTTAGGATTATATCGTTTAAGTGAGAACAAATCGCTCGATTGAAGGTAGCTCGTTCCAGCAATATTTCCTATTTTTGTATTATATGTTTTGCTATTTAAAGGTGTTTTCATATGATATGATTTGTATATAATTGTATTGTTATATGGTATTTTGATTTCATTCTTGAAAAGTTAAAGGTTGTCTTCTAATGAATAATTGGAAATTCAAATATAGATTTTATTAGTGGTGTGAAGTATGGGTGGCAATGCGGCCCGCCCCGCCCCACATTTGGCACGTACAATGCGGGTTGGCACGCCCTACCCCACATTTTAATTGTGGGTTGAAATGTTTGGCCCGCCCCGCATAACTACGGGCTCGCGGGCCAGGCCGCTTTTTTTTATTTTTTATTTTTAAATTCTGATGATAAAACTTTCAATATTCAAAAAATTGGAAAATTTTAAGAAGTTCACAAAATTAAGCAAAGACTTTGAGAGAGTTTGATGATAAATTGATAATTTAACATTTTTATCATGTTCGTACTATGACATACACGATCTATTCTTTAAATTTTAGCACAGTAAACAATACATAATACTTGTCTTTATCGGTCATATAAGAATTTGAAACATTAATGCAAGAGTCCATAAAAAAATAATTGATATACACAAGTACAAATTTTTAATTTTTAATTTATTATTATTATTATTTTTATTTATACTGGCTTTGTGGGCCAGCCCGCGCGAACCACGGGATAATGTGAGCCTACGGGTTCACTATCCTGGTCCACCCCATGTTATTTTTGCAGGTTTGCGAACCGGTGCGAGTCGGTCCGACAGGTCATATCAGACCCATATTGCCACCCCAAATGTGAAGGTTAGTTATACAAGGTTTCACTAATAACCCAAACCATATAAATGAATGTATCTAGTGGTAAGAAGTTGACAAAGGATTCACAATACTTTAAGATTTAAGTGAAACTAATTTCGCTGGTCAGAAAAAGAAAAAAGTTCACAAATTTATTGGAAAGGAAATGCAAATACCAATGGAATTTCAACCTTCTTTTTCCACTTCACTTTTTTATATACAATCCTACGGTGTATATATATATATATTTGACTCTGCAGCCTCTGAGAAAGAAGCAAACAATCTAACATACTCCCTGCTAAGAGCATACATGCTGTGGTTGAACTTATTCTAAGAAAATAACCTTTTTCAATCTTGTTCCAATTAAAAAAAGATTATTTTTAAAATTAATAATGTGTGTGTGTGTGTGTGTGAACGAATTCACCATTTGGCCTCTAGAATTTTTCCTGAAATGGCAGTGGCAAGTGCTGTAGTGAAATTGGGATCCCTTGTCAAAGAAGTAGCCATTTGTTGAACCAAAAATTGTTGGATAGATGACTTTTGGGCACTTTCAAACAATCCTGATTTGACCAAATCAAGCCTTACAGTTGGACTTGACCCTTTTCCTCCTTCACTTTGCTTTGAACCAATTTCACCTCTTTCATTACAATGGTTATGCTCTCCTTCATATGTTGTAACAAGTATTGTAGGGTCTTCTAAACTCCTTTGCACCTGCACAATATTTGTTCATCACAAAGTTACAAAAAGTTTCACCAATAACTAAGATAAACTTACATAAGATATTAATATCAATCTCGTCTAAAACCTAATACAATGAGTTTATCGGTTTTTTTAACAGTGATTTTGAATTACTACTAAAGTGTGAAAAAAGTTACCTTCTTTTTAACGGGGCAGGTTGGGGCAAAGGAGCACCTGAAGTAAGCTCTAGGAGAAGGGTTATCCCTAGTGACCTTTTGACCATATTTCCTCCATTGATATCCATCCATCACATACTTCAATTACACCCAAAAAACAAAATCAAGATTGTTAGTATTATTATTCAGAGATAACTAATCAAAATTGAAGATGCTAATCACAAGTTTAGTAACTTACTAAGCTGTTATTAGAAGCTTCTGTCTTTACAAGAACCTTTTGAACCTTTGGGGAGGAGCTGAAATCCTTGTACCTTTTGAAGGAATCCTCTGTTATGGAGCTGCACTCACCATTGTTGTTGTTGTTGTTGTTAACAACACCAAATTTGTTGGTACAACACTCACTCTCTGCTTTTCTCTTGCGTGATTCAAGTTGCTCTTGCTCTAAATTTGTGTTCATCAATTGGGTCAATTGCTTCTGCAAAACCATGTAGCTGTCACACAAGTGGGTCAACATCTCAGTCAACCTCTTGTTCTCACGTCTCAGCCTCTGCAACTCTTCCTCCAAAACCATGTCCTGCTCACAGAATGTTCGGTGTCAGAAATTCAAGAAGTAAAATGATTCTTTTTGTACCCTTTTCTGGATACAAACCTTCATACACAACAACAATTTTGATTCTTACAGAAAACTGATGCTTTTTGTGTATGAGAATATGTACTAACCGTGTGAAGAGAAGAAGGATGAACGTTGAGATTGAGTGAAGTATCCAAGCATGTTGGTTCCATTGAAGATTGTTGGAAGAGAAAATGAAATTAATGTTTGGGAGAAAGTGAGGGGAGAGATATATAAGAGTGAGGAGAAGAGAGGAAAGTTGCAGGAAATGAGAAGAAAAAGCAACATGATGAACTCACGTCACCCAAATGTCGTCACTGCTTTGCTTTGGTGTATATTTAAGCATACACGTTTTGTTTTTGAAACATTATTATTATATATTAATAAAAGGTTAAGTCTGTTTTAGTTATTAAAATTTTACATGAAATAAAATTTAGGTTCGTATAAAATTTGATTCAAATTTTACAAATAAATAAATATAATTTTTTTATTTAATTAGTTCAACTTTTTTAAATGTTAAATCCATTTTTTAACTTATTCTAAAGTGAAATTATGTTAAATTATATAAACAATTAATATGTTAAAAAAACTTAACACAATAAAAAATAATTGAATTATAGAAAGGGTTAAATATATTTTTGATCTCTTAACTTTTAATGAATTTTGGAATTAGTCTATTTTAAAATTTTTGACCAATTTAGTCTTTCATCTTTCAAGATATGTGTAATTAGTCCTTTTAATCAAATTTTGTTAGGTTTATTTAATGTTTCGTACGCATTCGAGATTGTATTTGAGTTGTTTATACTGTTTAACATATTTTTGTTTTAATGTTAAGTTAAATATTATTATGAAATGTGCTTGAAATATTAAATAAACTTAACAAAATTTGATTAAAATGACTAAATTCACACGTATTTCGAAACATAATAAATTGGTCCAAAGTTTTGAAATAGACTAATTTCAACATTTACCAAATGTTAAGCAAAAAAACATATTTAATCCTTCAAAACAATTTATTTATTTAAAAAATTTGAGAATTAAAATATATAAAAAAATTTCACAAAAATAAATTTTAATTTTGCATCAGAATTTAAAAACTAAAAAAATATTTATCCCCTTAATAAACCGTCGTTTTATTTGTCGGTTGTTTTATATACAGGTGACACGACAAAGTTAGAACAAAACTTCTTCCATATTTTATTTCAGCTTCTACCTTCCATATGTCATCTGTGAATTACCACTTTTTTTCCCAATTAATAAAACTGTTTAAGTTCCTTTTCAAGTATTAAAATGTATATTAATTTAGCATCTAGATTAATATTTTCATTGACATTAAAGAATTCATTTGAAGACTGTTTCATTAATTGAAACACTATGTAACATGATTTTGAGGATCGAATAAATAATATGTTTATTATAATAAATGTTATAAAATTATAATTATATAACACTTATTATAATAAAAATGTATAATTTTAGTATATATATATTTTAATTTTATTAACTTTATTAATTCTATTTAAATTTTATTAATAATTGAGATAATAATTCTTTTATTAAAATTGTAATCTTTTATTATATTAAAAATAAAATATTACTTGTTATAATTAACAATTATTTAATTTTTAAATACAAAAAAAAAATGTATGAAATTTTTATTTAAAATATATTCAAAAAATATTTCGGAGATGAATTTTTTTTAAATCATTTGTACTATTGAAAAAATATATAATTTAAATATTTAACGCAATCACCTACTTAAATATAAAACAACCAAGTTAGAAATAATATGTATAACCTCCTTATCTTTTATAATAATAACAATAATAATAATAATAATAATAATAATAATAATAATTACATCATTAATATTTTTTCATAAATACTTTATATATATATATATATATATATATATATATATATATATATAAATTCACAATTCTATCTTATTTAAATTTTGTAATTATTTTTCTCTTTTAGATTTAATTAACTATATGTAACAATTCAATTAAGTACATCATCCTATTAATTATAGTATCACAAAGTATTAAGCATAGTTAAACTTATAAGTAGATATTATACTATTCCACAATAAATTATATTTTAAAACTTTTATACATATGTAAAATTCCATAAAGAGGATGATTTGTACAATATAAAATTCTTATACCTAAGGTATAATTCTTTACTATTCAACCTTCAATAGTCTCATCGTTGTTCATCTTTCTCACATGTATTATCATTTGTTCACGTACAATATACGATTATCGCAAATAGATATCAGACACCACAAAAACAAAGGGTAAACTTATTTATGAATTTCTTTCATGCATTTCATACTACGTCTTTCGTGTTTGAATCAGATAATTATCATTCATCAAAATATTGATATGATTTAGACTCAATTCCAAAATAACATGTATTAAGTCGAATATGAATGAAGTCATGCACTGTCATGTAGTCTTATAGTACAATGTCATGACCGACCTAGATTTACACGGCCTATTACAATGTCAATCAAAAAACTAATATATTCCTACCAAATAATCATTCATTCAACATAATCCAACAAAACCTCCAACTTGTTCTTGTTTCACATAACCATTGTAATTTCAAACCATACTCATTTATCTATTCGATTGAAAATCTTTATATATTCAAAGAAATGTATCTTTCAGATTTCATGGAGGATTATAAATACATGTTATATATAATATGTGATGGTTTATTGCTTAATATGTAACTTGTAATAGTTTAGTTAGTAATGTAAATCAACTGATTCCACTAATATTGATAACTAAAATAACCAGAAAAGATAAAAACCATTTTACAGAGCAAAAATAAACTTACTTTATTTTAAAATCTGATATGTTCAAAATACTCCTTAGCTCCTCAATTTCAACGTGACATTATCACATTTTAAAATAGATGAGAAATGAAGAAGAAATTAAGTAAGTCTATCCACAGTAAATAAATTATCAAGGATAAAATTATAAAAGTAATTAAATAATTATTCTAATAATTATTCGTTATTTTTAAAAATATAATGTATTTCAATAGTAATTATTGTAATTTATTTTTTATACTTTATTGTTATAAGAAAAAAAAAAGTAGACAAACATACGCCTAATAATGGTCTTCTATCACACTTCTATCCTCTCTTTTTTCATTATTTCTATTATCACATCATTTGTTATATCACTCTTTTTTCTTCTTCTATATCTCGCTCCTTTTCATTTTCTACACTTTTTTTTTTAATTTCTATTAACGGTTATTATGATTTTGTATTACCACCAACTAATAAAAAATAATCGTTAGCATAATTTAAAAAAAAAAAGATAAAAATCAACAACTTCATCAAATATATTTAACTTTAAATTGATTTGATGATAGTGTTACAACATTTACATTTTAATAACACTATCATCTGTTTCTCATAAATAAAAACAAAATATGATATTATTTTTTCAAATTTAGTTAACATCAACTTATCCAATTGGTATTAAAATAAATTTGAAATTTATAAATTAATATTTTGATATATCATTTCAAATTAACGAGTGATTCTAAAACAATTTCATAAGCTGAAATATGTAATGATTTTATTAAAAAAAAAAAAACACATCAAACTATATTAGTGTGGAAAGACGTTGATGTTTGATCTTCTAAGAGTGCTTGAAAATTTAATTTCACCAAGTGGTTAAGCTTATCTCTTTAAACATTAATTGTTGACGTTGAATTTAGAAATATTAATTTTCAATCAGTAATAAATAAAAAGAGTACCTCTTTGACTTTGTAACATTTTAAGCTTTTCATTTCTCATTGATAATGAAGTCTTTCTAAAATATTCAGTATTGTATTTCTTTTCATTTTTTTATGAATAATTTTTTTTATAATTTTATTGTCAAAATAAATATTTTTTGTGATTTTTTAAAATAATTTTTATTTATTTTGTAGGTACTTTTATAACTAAAAAATAATTAAATTTTAAAAAACAGTCAATTAAAAAATATTATTTAAAGGATAAAATTAATAAAATAATTATTTTAATTAAAAAAATTATACAAAGGATAAAATTAAAAAAAATGTGGAAAAAAAAGGAGAAAGGAGGTATAGAGTCAGTGATATTTTTTTTCTACCACTATTGTATTTATCTTATTTATTTTTACTCCTCCCTCGTATACTTTAAAAAGTTATATAATTTCTATTTAAAAAAGTGCATCACGTTTCATGCATAAACACAAAATTGAAACAACCATAGCTTGTCCTTTCTGATAAAAATAATTATAAAAAATATTACATGTGTTGAATCTTCAATCTTCTGTTTTCATGTAATTATTGATGAAAAAACACGTTTTTGCCTCTTGATTTTCTGAACATTTTAATTATATTTGTTTGGAAGATAAATTAAGATAACTTTATTTTTGTGAATTTCATTTGTTTGGTTTTAACTTTTCCCGCAAAAGAAATACTGTTATGTAAAATACAAGTAATGTTATAATTTAAGTTTTCAGGATAAATATTTTGTCTTTCCGTGTGATCTTATTAGTAGTATTTGATGATTTTTTTTGCTAGTTGAAGCATTTATAAAAAAAAAAACGTTTTTAAAACACTGGTAAGTAGTTTCAACATATTCTTGATGGAAAATTTCTCCTTAACTAATTCATTTGAGAAGAATAAAAAAAAGGACATAAATTTAGATAAGTTCGATTATACTTAAAAATCAAGTTTTTATGGATCCAACTTTATCTATCGTAGAAAGAGAGAAAACATTTTTTGTAAGCTGAAAAATTTAGAATGAACAAAGAGTTTGTTCGGATAAATATTTTAAAAAAATTGTTTATTTTTTTTAGAGGATTTTAAATATTTTACAATAAAAGATGTTATTTGGATAAGGTGTTTTAAAAGAAATTGAAATTTTTAGAATTCTATTAAATTAATAAAATTATTTAAAATTAGATAATTTCACATTTAGTTTAAAAGATGAATTTAAAAAATTTTATATGTTATCATTTTTTTTATATATTCGTATTTTTCTCATAGTTCAACTTTTGTTGTGCATTATTGATTTGATTAAAATCGAGATATTATCAAAATAATCATTTTTAAGTTAATATCATTATAAGAATTTTGTTTATTATCAATATTTTTCACAATAAATTTTAATTTATTAACGGATTTTGAATGTAAATTTTACCGATGGATATTTATGTCGAAACAAACTAAATCTATAAAATTTGTCGGATTGATAACTTATTATTATAATTATCAACAAATATTTTTATCAATACTTAATCATTATATTTATTAACAATAGATGGAAAATAAAACCTAAAAAGATAAAAATAATCTGAACCGGTGGTGGTGGTGCGATTGTCAGTGGGGAAGAAAAAAAAAGTAAACAAAAAATAAGAGAATGAAAAGGAAGAAAGAGATCCTATCGTCCATTTAATAAAAAATTTTACTGAGAAATTTATGTCTGTTGATAATTCTTGATAAATATAATTTACCGATAAATTTTGGTTGTTACTAACAAATAATGACTTTTTATTATTACTGACAAATAATAGTGATAATATATAATATTTTTTTAGTGTGTTGGATATGAATTTTTGTAGTGTATTAAATGGAATTTTCTTACTGGTATTAATTAATAATTATTTTATGATTTAAATTGTTAAATTATTTTTTTATCACAATTATATATTACTAGATATTAAATAGAGTTTTATCGGACGGTATGTCAGGAAAATTACTTTATTTTACATATGTGAATTATACTTCTTTTAATTGACGTCTGGCATGATTTTGTTTATCAATGTATAAGTTGATTTTTATCATTTTATGAGAGATACAAAATGTTATTCTTTATTAATAATTTATTACAAAAAAAAAAAATCTAATGTTATCTCAAAAACTCTCAGACAACATTAAGTATGGTTTTTTTTTTTTTAATCAATATCAGTTGAGGCAATTTTTAGCCAACGTCAATAAAAAGTCGGCTAAAATCACCCAACTATCAACATTCTAAAAAATAACATTAATTGATTTCAACCTAAACAATTATAGCAAATATCAACTTAAAACAATATTTGTTAACATTAATTGAGAAAAGTTTCATAAATATTAGTTAATTTTTTATTTTATAAACGTTGATAAAAAATAACATCAAGATTGACTACCAAATATCATCAATGTTAGAATTTTTAAATTTGTACTTTTATTTAATATTTAAATAATTTTTACATTTAGTGTAATTAAAATACTTCATCCAAACAAGAAAATAAAATTCACTATATTTGAATTAACTTATTCACACAAAACATTTAAAAAATGAATCAATATTTAGGGATTTGTAACTATTTTGAAACATTGTAACAATGTACAACTTTTTTATGCAAGATAGTGCAATATATTATTGAATATATTGTATTGTAGTATGGTGGGTGATGTTTGAATAAATTGTATATATGGATTTTATGTTTTTCACATTGCATCCAAAATAGCAACTCATTTTAAAAATATTACGGAAAAGGTTGAATTAATGTGTTACTTTCAACATGGTTATTGACACGACTATTGAAAAGTCACAAATTTTCAATATTGATTGTCTACTTTTAATACCAATTTTAAGGTTAAAAATACCAACTTGTTTCACCAAATTCAACTCACTTTGATATATATGAATGAATAAATAAATAAATCCCTATATCTTAATGTATGAGTAAATAATAAAATAGTTGGTACTTACTAAGCAAATCAATCTCTTATACTGTTTCATGCAACACGTGTCTTTGAGTTAGCCCTTGCATAAAATAAACCTTTTTTAAAATAAACTTTTTTTAAAATATGAATCTCGTGCAACTGTCTGCATTCACTTTTCAGAAGCTTGAGGAGTCGCCAAATCCACGTGGTTATGGTTGTGGTCGGAATACAAATATTAAATGGTTTCAAACTAACTTGTGAACTCAACACATTTAACGAAATTATAATTAAGTACTACTTGATTTAGGTTCGAATAGGTAAATTTTAAACAAAATCAATGAAGTTTCATCATTAAGTTCCAATATTGATTTCATATTTTCAGCTTAATGTAAGCTTTGAATCAATCTAAAATAATCCCATCTCAACATTGTAGTAGAAACATATTTAAGTCAGTGCAAACATTATTTTAGAAGTTGAGTTAAATTTAAATTCAACTTTTTAAAATGGTATTAAAATTGTTTCAAATTCATTGCAATAAAAAATGTTATTTATTAGACATATAGTATCATTCAGTAAGCTACTCTTATAAGTCAATTTAGTGGAGTTAAGTTGAACTTAAATTCAATTTTTAAAATCATATCAAATTATTATTATATATATATATATATATTATTTTATTTTATTTTAATTTATTTGTATATATACTTAGAAATTAATATTTAAAGCATATTTAATTATATAAATATTTTATAAGTTTTGAATTGATTAATTGGTATTTTTAATTGGATAAATTAAAATAATTATTATGTTAAATTACTCTTTATAACTAATAATTAAAATTTAATTTGTAAATTTTAATAATTCAAATTATAATAGTATTGCATATTTACGCTCTTAACCTGCTAAATTTGGCGGGCTAGACTAGTCGGACCAAAATAGACTGGCGAGTTGAAAATTGCAACTCAATCTGTCCTGTTTTGACAAGTTGATGGTTGGTACGTGCTAGTGCCCATTTTGACACTCCTAAAAATAACTCAAACAAAACTATTTATTTATATTTTTTTTATAATAAGTATAATTTGCTTATATTGTGCGGAGGGTAATTTTTATTATGAATTTAGTGTGAACTTCCATACTTTGTATTCATTTATTTTATTTTTAATAAATTTTATATGATGACAAAATATTGATAAGTTATGAGGTGTCAACATAATTGAAATGTTAAAGTTTATAATGATATCTAACGTGACCTTATTTAGAATGGGAGAAGCCTTATATTGAAAAACTCTTCGCAAATCACAAATATTGTATAATATAATTAAGAATTAACAAATAACCTAGGAAAAGATATTTCTTATTCAATTTATAAATAAATCTCTTAGAAATGTTTAAAAATGTATAAGTATGGTCATCTACTAATTTACTAAAAAAATAACTCTTATTATTTAGTATCATGTGTACCTCCTATTTATTATAGTTTCATCTTCGGTTAACTAAAGTATGGTGATTGCATTTTACCATTTCTAATAGTATTAATAACTAATCATTTGTCAAGAATCTTAGTTTGGTAGATAAATTTAATGAGTTTAATTTTATATGTTAGGTTCACACGTGGTCATGATACTATTAAATTGGTCAGACCCACAATTTTGCTATAACAAATCAAATTAGTCAAAAACATCATAAAATAATAAGAAGTTTAAATGTTTCATATGAACGTTTGAATTTCTCTTCTATGTAATTTTTTTAATACAACATCTTCCAATTTAATCAACGCATTTAAATATATCCACTACATATATCAAATTACACGTGATTGTTTTAAATTATTTAAATATCTTAAATTCAAAATTTTATATGTAAAATTGTTTTAAATATCTGGACTTAATCATAGTAGGCATTTTTTTTTCATAAGCAATATTTATAAGAAAAATAGTCAAACTTTCATTAAAATAAACAATAAGTTAATATTATGGCATAATTAGTAACGTGAGTCTTGTATTTAGAAAATTGATTGTTTTAGTTATTTTATTATATTTTTATTCAATTGAGTCTCATGCTAAATTGAGTTAATGTAATCTTATATGTTAATTTGATATTAACATAATTTTAAAGGTAGATGCTAGTCCAATAAAATATTAAATAATAATTTAATTTCTATATTTAAGCATATGAGATAACGTGGTTTTTATAAAGTTTTTACTCCATTGAGCTATTATCATTTTTTTTAAATAGAGTTATGCGTTTTTTACTGTGAAATCAGTATTAACATTGTTAAGATGTGACATATGTAGTTCCAAATATGTATTCTTTGTGATACAATCTCTCATATTTAATATATTTGTTTTTGTCTATTGTATTATCATTTTTTTAAAATAGAGTTATGCGGTTTTTATTGTGAAATCAGTATTAACATTGTTAAGATGTGACATATGTGGTTCCAAATATGTATTCTTTGTGATATAATCTCATCGGAATTGTCTCCTTCATATTCAAGATATTTGTTTTTGTCTATTATATCATCACAGATAGGTTATGAACTCAATTGTGACTTCTTAATTCATTTTTCGAATCGTTCTAACGATGCTGATAAAAAAATACCACATTATCTTTATATAAAAAATATTAAAATTCAATTTAGTGAAAAAAAATATAGAAACCAAATTATTAATTAGTTTTTTTATTAAAAAAATTAATTTAGTCAATCATATTTATTCTATTTAATAAAATTTGATACTCGATTTAATAAAAGAATAATTTAAAAACCAAAGATCGAATTATTAATTAAACCTTGATATTATTTAGTTTTGCTAATTAAAATATATTGTTTGAAATATTTTTCACCAGGACTTAATATTAGGATTTTGCACTAAGAAAGATAAATTTATTGGGTTTTTGTAGTTTTCCATAGATAATAAAAAACAAGGCATGGAGAATAAAATTTCAATTGTTTGAAGGGATTTTGAGATAAGATAACAAATGTAGCTAACTGTTTTTTATATTTTATTATAAAATATTGTTTTTATTTCTTGTAATTGAATCAATAAAGAGTGTATTAATAATATGTAAAAAAAAAATCAACTTAGATAGATAAACAAACGTCAAATCTAAAATCCGAGTTTATTTTAATTATGAATGAGAGACATTAGTTAAGACAATTATATTATTGAACTGACAACAACTATGGTTTTGGATTCAATGCCAATATTAATCAAGATCAATACGTGTTCTTAATTAACAATTTAATATCATAATTTGAAAATGATATGGGTGACACCTCATTCAATCGTAGACATTTACACGTCACTCGATTACGTTAGGGTAGGTTCTTTAATTATTTCTATGTTTTTTTCCACACGATTCAATTTCCATACTTTGAAAAAGTTGAATTTTCTTTGTTCTTTCTTTTTCTTTCCAACGAATATCTCAGTCGTTTTCATATTTTCCTATCTCAAAGGAAATTGCTCTCTCTTTTGAGCATCTTGTTCTACACAAAACATTTTTTTTTCTTCGACGTTGATTTTTATCCTCCATTAATGGCGGGTCTAAATCAAAGAATAGTGTTGTGCATGAAATTCCATATCTTTGATGAAAATGGAAACTGGGTTGCACTTGCTTTCAGTCAAAAACTTTTTATTAATTAATTTCCCAACTTTTCAATTATTAAACTCTTAGTTACTTACACTCGTGCCACCACACTTATTTAGGTGTTGGAAAAATGGGTGGGTATGTTTCTTTCTATCTTAAATTTTCATAAAGTGCTTTTGAATTTGCATTTAATATATTTCTGAATTAATTCAATTTGTTGGTGTATCATATTGAGTTTTAGTGTTTAAAAAAAAGATTATAAAATTATAATCGTGATATACTTTATAATATATTCTATGATATTTTAAGAGATTCTCATATATTTATAAATATTTGTCTTTCTCAAACCACAATAATTTTAACAAAGTAATTAAATACTCAAATACAAATTTTACAGCATGTAGTGATTCTAATGTATCATTACACTTAAAATTGAAATACTAGCCTTAGATAAATTATCTAAATAAGGATATTTGTTTTCATAAGCGAGGAGTCTTAAATAATTTAAAATATTGAGGTCAAAATCCTCACATTATTTAAAAGTAAAATAAAAAATCTCGTGTTCCTTAAAAAGTATGGTCAATATTAGTTTGCTTATAAATAACAATTTTTACATGTAACGTGCTTTATTATCTATTCAGCTATAGCTAGATGAAATATATAATATTAACACCAAATATATATAATATAAAATACAAAATTTAATTACATTCTTAAAAAACTATTCACAACAAAACTGAGGGAAATAAAACACAATACAACAACTATCTAATTTCAGTTAACTTTTTTACTTCCATCTTTAATACTATGTGTTGTCTTACCAAATATAATAATAACAATACATATAAAAAAGAAAAGGAGTGAGTTAATTTTAAAAGAAACAACGTACAACATAAAACATAAAACATATATTAATCATATCACACTATTATCATAACAAAATATACATAAAATATATATTAATCATGTCACACTATTATCATAACATGCACACAAAAAGTTAAAAACTAATCACTTTCGTAAAATATTACTTTGATGCATTATTATAACACTTGAATAGTCTTTGTAGACAACATAAAATTCACGTAAAAATACATGAAAATAAAAGTTTAAAATACATAAGTATCTATTCAATGAAACTTCTATTCTATTATTATAATTATGAAAACTTAATCATAAGAGTAGAGAGTATACTTAAAAAAAAGTTCACTAGTTAAGACAGATTCATGAACTAAATATCATATTAAATGATTTTTTTTAATTTAGTCAATTAATGTTGTTTAACTCATTTTTTTAATATAACAATTATTATTAAGATTCAAACGAAAAAATAATAATCTAAGGAAACAATAATTTATTTAATAAGAGAGTATGGAAGCTTAAATATCATATTAAATAAATCATGTCGACAACATACAACATGCAATGCAATGCATTTTCGTGTATAAATGCATGAAAGACCATAAATTGGTGATTTAGGTCAATCATAATAATAAGGTTTTCAAAAGAATGTTTCAAAATCAAGCAAGTCAAGTCATGCCAAACTACCAAATCGTTTTTATAGTAATGTGTGGTCATCATGATGACATGTTCAGATGACATCTTCTTGCGTATTTTATTATAAGGAAATTATAATGTCATATAACTAAACCAAAAAGTAAAGTTTAAACATAATTATGAAAAAAAAAAAACATCTTACAAATTGTCTTATTACAAATCGGGACAAACTTTTTAAATAAAAATACATCAAACTCCTTCTCTTTGATAAGCAATGAAGAAGTGATAAAAATTACTAAAACTGAAGGGTTAAATGCAATTCAAAAGTAAACTTTAAACAATTTGTTAACAAAATAAATGTATATTTTTTAATTTAAGAAAAATACTTATAATTTGAAACTGATGAGTGCGCAAGAAACAAAAAATGTAGTCATCAATGCAGGCTAGCTGCGGACCCACGGGACCGGATCTACTCAGACTCACATCTTGCGACTCATGAGTTCAATGACAATTTAAATGACATTATATTTTATAAAATTAATTTTTTTTGTTATGTAAATTTTATTACAAATTATGCAATTTCTTATGGAATTATTTGAACAACCGCACTCTACATAATTTAGGATGTGGTTAGATTAGTGTTTAAAATATCAAGTTTGGTTAAACTTAATTTTGATTTTAAGTTAAAAGTAAGTTTGATCTAGCTTGTTTAGATACTTTTATTTTCGAAATTACAATCAGAGTTATTTTGGATGATATTAATAAAAAAACACTTTGTGAGTATTAAATTGACCATGAATTTTATATTATATTATTAAGATAATTCTTTTTCATAAATCTAAATCGATAATTTACAATTAATATATCATATTTTGATATCGAAAGAAAATTATATATTGTTTTGATCTTAAGTTTGTCGAGATAATATTTTCAAAGTCAATCATCACATATGATGTATTATATACTTTAGAGCTTAGAATTTATTCACAATTTTATTTTTAAAAGGTGTCTCAGAGGATAGAAAAATATGTATTTAAATTGTTTTTAATGTTTCGACCTCAAATTTATTGAGATAACATTGTTATGGTCAATCATCGCATCCAAGGTATTGTCCGTTTTGAAGTTTGGAGCTCCTCTATGATTTTGTCCTTAAAAGGCACCCTAAAGAGTTGAACAAGAAAAATGTATTTAAATTTTCCTTGGTCTTTACTTTTAAACAACGCGCCACTATTGAGTGTATTGAAACAAGCCCCCTAGTTGAGGGCTAGGAGAGTTTTTGTCCTCAAACACAACACCAATATTCTGACTTCAAGTTCGTTGATATAACATTGTTAGGTCAATCACTACATCCAAGGTATATTGTACACTTTGGAACTCAAAGCTCTGTCACAATTTTGTTATTAATATGGATGTATGTAAACTAGCATTGATTTCGACTCTTAAACAATGTTGAACTATTGGATGTATTGGAACAAACCCTCAACTGAGGTCTAAAGGAAAATAAGGGTTCTTTTTTGGTAAGAACATATATTTTGTTATGTTTTAGTAAATTTGAATTTGTATAGTATTTTTATTTTATGTGATTAGGGATAACAACTAGATGGGACGAAAACGAATTTCATTATTCCATATTCATCTCCAAAGTAAAAGTTCATTATCATCCCGGGTATAAGATTTTCATCCCATCCCATCCTTATCTCCCATCGAATAAGGGAAAACTCATATTCGTGCTCATACTCGCTTTCTTACGGTTTCAATATGAATTAATTATTTTTTATAAAAATAGTATAAATCACGTCAAAAGAAACATAATATTATCAAATATTCAATATCGAAAAGACATTGTCATATCTTCAATGTGAAATATTGAAAAATAAATTATAATTATTTAAATTTCATACCAAATAACAATTGGATAAAAGTGAAAGAATATTATATAAAATATTTCACAATTATACACAAATAAGATTTCATAAGAACCAAAACATCCATAAAGTTTGCATACATTAATGAAGATTCGATACAGTTAAAAAAGTTTTTTTAAAAATTATAAAAAAAATCAAAAAAGTTTAAAAATATTTCAAATGTCTCTTTACTACTTTCTTTTCTTAAAGATCAATAAAGATTATATTGAATGAAATCACACCGAAAAAAAAAATATTAAACTAATAATAATTCAAATTTAGACATAAATATTTATCTTTTGAACTTCAATCTATGTTGGATGGTGTAAATAAGATTTATGACAAAAACATTAAATTATTATATTATAGTAAATGAATGATTGTTATGCAATTGTAATGGTAAAATTATATTTATGAGAATGGATTAGAAAATAAGAATAATTATATAAAAAATTATCAAAACACTATTCTACACAATAAAACTAAACAACAAATAAGAATATTGAAAAAAAAAAAGATAAAAATATCAAACGATTTCATTTACCATTGAATAAAATTGCACAACGGACAAAATGTACAATTAAGGATATAATAATATAAAAAATACTTTGGAGATCTTATAAAACTTTCCAAATATCAAAAATATCAAAATAGTTAGACCGCTGAGAGATAATAAAAATTATTTTAGTAAAATAAAATCAAAGAAAACAAAAATTATGATTATAAAATAGAATACAGAAGATAAGTTTTTATATTAACTATTAAATGAAGGACTAACAAGATTGAAAATTTGAAATTGAGAGTCAAAATTTTTTAAGTGAAAAAAGATAGACAATAAATAAAAATATAAGGAAGGAGTAAAAATAAGCAACTTTGTTTTATTAACGTTTTTGCAAAATTAAGAAATATTTTTGTTGTTAGAAGTCTCACATCGACTAAAAATAAGACAATTTCATAATATATAAGTGAGGTGCAAACCTCATCTTACAAACCGATTTTGTGGGTTGAGTTAGGCTTAAAGTCAACTCCTAACAGTTATAATAAAATTTTATATTTGATACTCTAATTTAAAATATATAATTAGAATTTGTTTTTAAATATTTAATAATATTATGATTTTTATCATAATTTTTTGTTTTTTATAAGTTAATTAATCAATACTAAAATAATAAAAAATAGATATGAATATACGAATGTATACTCACTGTAATAAAAATGAATAAAATGGAGACGAGTTTTTTCTTTGACAATAAGTATACAGTAATGAATCTCCGTCCACCCGCCACTGCCATTCCTACTTCCATGAATCCCAATTGTGTGAATCTTAATGATATATACTATTTTTTTATCAAGCTAACTAGTCTTGAATTCATTTTTATATAATATTTGATTGAAAACCAGATGAAATTTCATTACTTTTAGTAAATTGTGAACGATTTCTTTATATAAGATTTCCACTTCACATGAAAAGATGGCAAAAGAAAACATTAAAATATAATATATTTAACGGAATCCAATTAGTCTCAATATTTTATTAATTTTTAAAACATATTATACTTTTACACGAGTGTGTGAACTAAACCAGCTTGAAAGTGTGAACATGACATAAATATGAAGTCACTAATAAGCATCATCCCATGACGTAACATGATCAAACGCCTCATGTTAATATTCAACCTCTTCTACCGCAAATTTTCTGGGAAATTTCCAATTTATTTTGTTCAAATTATACGTGGAACCCACTTTTTATAAATATCCTTTTCTACAAGTTATAAATAGTTGTTTCTACATAAATGTTTTGTGGGTTTGATAAGGGATTATGGTTGTAATTATATTTATATTTATTGAAGTTTAATAAATTCTCTAGTTTCAAATATATTTTTCTTATATGGAAAAGATGTTTATTCGGTTATCATCATGTATTTTCTATTTTTTTTTTCTCCATTCTTTTGTTTTTGTAAGGATTGAGATAATCCTATTGCGGTTAGGTTTATAGAGACGATTTTTTTAGAATATACAATATTAATGAGATCTGAGTTCAATCACATAAAAAATTGATATCACTCTCAACTAAAAAGACAGTGAATTTATGAGTCTTTATCTTTATATAGTGTTCTATTTTTTCATCTTTAACCAATATGAGACTTAGACTCATCTTTAAATTCCTAATAATTACATATTCTCAATATATTTGTTATTGTTGATAAAAAAAAGTATTTGATAAAAAATGTATGAAATGGAAAAAGAAAAGTATGGAAACTTTAAATAATGAAAGGTGTTTATGAAAATTGTTATTCATATATAGTGATATTTGCTTTGTGATTCTGTATTTACAAGTCAATGTCATTTAGTTTGGTGGTGTTGTTGCTTTGTCACATTTATCAGTGCCTCATCTTGTTCAAATAGTGATGGTTCCAGAAAAGCCATGTAAATGGTTTTAGGTCAAATTCGTTTCAAGGTACTTTATATAAGTTTCAGCACCACGAGCCCCACGATACACATAATGCCACCTTTTTTGGCTATACGAATTTTTGGATGATTCTTACGTGTGTAACGTGAAAGATAAAACCTTTGAATAGTTTTCTAACAATTCTTTGAAAGAAGGAGCACCTACGTTCCCATGTTAATATTGAATTCATAGAAAACACCTAAATATGTATTCATACGTTACCTATATTGGTGAAAAAGGTTGTATGTTTGGTTGGTTATGAGTTATCGGCAAGTGATTTTCCTTTGTTGAAACTTTTCATATTCTCTAATGTTTAGGAGAAGTTGCATCAGAGGAAAATATTTAATTCAAAAAGAGGAGCAGTGGTGTTTAATTAACAGAAAAGATAAATATTAAAAGTCGAAGTATGAATCTAAATTTCACATTAGATAAAAATGAGAAAACTGAATTTATATAAAGAATAAAATTTATGAATTCATTGTCTCAAGATTTTTGGTATAATATGGTGTCAATTCCTTATCTAAGTTATCTTCAAGTCTCATTAGTGATGATTTTTGAAGATAAAAAGTCCGATGAATTCTTCTCTTATTAAATCCATCAATAATATAAAGTTGATAATTAGTTTTGATGAACGACTCATAAGTATAATATATTCCTATCATTATCTTAAAACTCTAAAATCTTTCAAAATCAACAAAATTCTTAAATTTTCAACACTCAAAAATATAAATTGTAAAGTAAGTGAAAGTTCTGATATCATTATTTAGAACTAAGCCCCTCAATTTTCTAAGGAAAAATATATTTTTCAAGTTAAATCTTGTTTACTTGTAATTTTAAAGTAAAAATTAAGATAACTTCCTTTACCTTATTGCTCTTATATTATAAGGAATCTAAGTCTTTAAAAGGAGTTATTGATTCACTCAGAAACCTAAAACCTAACCATCACATTAAACCCTAACTCCATATCCAAAGAAAGTTGACATGCATGTCTTAAAATAAGGGTGGATAAACAAGAGGATTTTATCTTTAACTTTCAAAGATCTTAACTTCATAATAAGAGGAAGCTTCTAAAAGATGGAATTAGCCAACTGATCTTTCTGAAACCGAGAAAAAAAGAAGGAAGAAAGAATAAACAATAAGTAAGAAAAAAGAATAACCAAAATCACTCTCTATAATTTGTTTTTAGTTGAGCAAACCAAGCCCATCATCATACTAAGCCCATCTATATCCACACATACCAAGTAATACAAGGTCTTCTTCTTTCTGCTCCCCATTAATACTAACCACAGTCCCATATGAACAAGAAAAAGACTAAAATATCCTCTCTCACTACACAATGCCACCCTGCCACCACCGGTGCTGCACTGTCATCGCTGCATTTCCGTTCTCCGTTGTAATCTTTTTGTGGAAGTAAATTAGATAACTCATTCTAAAAACTCAATCTGAAAAAGCTTATTTTGAAAATTTGTTCTGAAAGCTATCATTTATGCTTTGGAAAGCGTGTTCTAGAAGTTTTTTTTCCTAGAAAGATAGTTCCAAAACATATTCCATATTTTTGGAAAGCTTGTTCCCAAAAAAGTAGTTTGGAAAGCTCATTTCTATGGTATGATATATGTTTTGGAAAACTTATTTCAGAATTTATTTCATATTCTAGAAAATTTGTTTTGGAAAATCTTATTTCATTTTTTTTTTCGGGTTCCAAAAATCTACTTTGGAAATTTTATAAAGTTTGTTCTGGAATATTTCTTGAATAGGTAGTCTAGAAGTCACTTTTTTGAAAGATAAAATGAAAATTTTAGAATGGATAAATACTTGGTTCAGTATAACAAATATTAGCATATTTAATTTCTAATATAAAAACATTATAATCTTAATGCAAAACACTTTAATCCAGTTAATTATATTTGCAGTGCATTAATAGTTGAAGTAATTAAACACATAATTGATTTTTAGTATATTAAAAATTAACCTTGAATGTTTTTTGTTAATAGAGTTCAAACAAAATTAATAGAATTAATTATTTTTACTCAAATTGCAATTAGTTTTTTATTGTGTTAAAAATGAAATATGTTAATATTTATTGTAATCAATCAACTATTTATTCTTTTAAAATTGTGTGGGTGTAAAACAGAACAACTTTAATATAATATCCACAATAAATAATATGGACATGCAAATAATCACAACAAAATTTGGTATTGATTTACATAATCATAAAAAATGCAAAGGTTTTTCAATATATAAAGAGATCCTGACTTGGTTTAACCTGACAAAATTTCATTTGGTTTTGTATGTTTCTGGGATTGGATCTTAACAAGGAAAGAGACAAAAAGATAAGAGTAACATATTTTTCTCATCAAAGATATAGGAAAAAGAAAAGAAGGAATAAAATATATTCTTGTACTATTTATAGTCATTGTACTATTACTTTCTGGTACTATTAAGTTAAGAAATGACAACGATAATTGGTTATGCGTTGTGCTCTAATTTAATCAGGGCTAGCTTTTGTTAGCCCCCCATAAACTGGAGGTAGGTAAATATTAGCTAACTGCAGCTTGGATAAATTCACATTGAAGAGGAAAGATGGGTGGACTTTAGTGAAAATGTCAAAGCAATTGGTTTGAATAGGAAACTGAAAGCAACTGTATGAGACCGGTTTGTGATTTCTCTCTAAGTAGATGACAAACAATGTCTAAATACTTCGTCCATTCATGAAAAATAGGGTTGGCAACTATGTGACGAGCCTTTTGATTATCACAATATAGGATAGGTTGAGGTGAATGAAGAATATGCAAATCTACAAAAATAAAAGTAAGCCATTGAAGTTCACAAGTTGCAGGCAATATTCAACTTTGGAAGAAGAACAAGAAATCATATTTTGTTTCTTTAACTTCCATGAAACCATTGAATTATCAATGAAGAAGCAAAATAAGTAGTAGTCAATTAAGGATTGCCTAGAGTCTACACATGTTGCCCAATTTGCATCTCTGAATCCACGAATTTGAGTATTACAATTTTTGAAAAAAAAAGAGAGCCTTTATTGGGAGATAACGGAGAACCTTGATGGCAACATTGTGATGAGCTTTAGTGGGTCTTGACATAAACTGGCTCAATTGTTGTGTAGCAAATGTTATGTCAAGCCTGGTGATAATAAGGTAAATTAAGAGACCAACCAACCCTAAATATGACATTGGGCCAAGAAGAAACCCAGAGGAGGGCTTGCAACCAAGGATCCCAAAATCCTTGAGAAGATCAAGGCAATTTTTTCTCTAGCATAGTGAAATATCCCTTGTGTTGAGTGGGCCACTTCGATTCCTAAAATATTCTTCAATGTGTCGAGATCCTTAATGTGAAAATTAGAATGTAAAATCCTCTTTATGTTGGTAATTTCATGAGGATAATTATCAGTTAAAACAATGTCATCAACACATATAACGAGAGCATTGAATTCAGAATGATGATTCTTAATGAAAAGACTATGATCAACATGTCGATAGCCATAAGTCAAGAGAAGGGAGGATAATTTCTTATACCACTTTCGGCTTGCCTATTTCATACCATAAAGGGATTCGCGAAGTTTTCAACTCTGAGAGGGGTTGAATCCAGGCAGTCCAACCAATATCATCATATAAACATCTTTAAGCAAGTTTTTGTGTAGAAAAGCGTTACTCACATCTAATTGTTGAATGACCCAATGATTAAGTGAAGTTAGAGTAAGCACCACACAAATTGTGGACATTTTGACCACAAGAGAGAAAGTTTCAAAGTAATCCACACATTCAATTTGAGAGAACCTCTAAACCAAATAGCCTTCTAAGTTAAATTCACAATCTTCAACTCCATCCTTCCTATCTCCTTCGTCATTCAAATCAGCCATATCTAAGTCTTGACTATGTAAAGTTTCATCTTCCTAAACTTCAACTGGAATCAAGTTCTCATCCAAATCCAATGCTTCATTTTGCTCATGCTCATCTTCCATAATCCACTCTTCATCGGATGAACAATCATCAATGTTAATTCGAGCTGGTTTTCTTGTTTGTTTCTTCTTGGCTAATTTTGAATTGGCCATAACAAAAACAACATCATTCATTGTGCTTTGCTTTAGCCTATTTCTTCTCTTTGTATGGACCTAAACAAATGCAAAGACAAATATGATAAGCGAGCACTACTAGTAATTTATTATAGTGATATATTCTAACATTAACTTACCATCTCAAAGGAACTCCAATTACGCTCACATCCGGAGGAGCTACATGTCAAGCTTAATACATGAATCGCAATTTTTTGGAGTTCAGGATATTCATCACCATAAGACTCCCACCAATCTGCTGGAGTCTTTAAATTAATTGACCTGGTAGCCAAAGGACAACCAAAACATTTTGCTCGTTTTCTAAAATCATCAATTTGAACATAATGAGAGTTTGTTCATCCTCATCTTCGACCATCCTAGTTATACATTCCATCAAACCTCGTTTCACTTCCAAATCTGCTTTAAATCCGGGACGATAATGCATTTGAGGGTTAAGAAAATAGCCTGCAGCATGCAAAGGCCTATGGAGCTGCTTGTCCCACCTTTCATCAATGATGTTCCACAAAGGCAAATAACTAACCAAAATACATTACATTGAGTTAGTTTTTTGTTTTCCATTAACAAATATAAATAGGTAGATGACTAATACCTTTTTTTGACAGCATTGAAAGCCTTTTGAATCTTCTCCTTTGCTTGATCCATTGCTTCATAAATGAATCCCATGGCTGGCTTTTGATCCGAATCAACCAATCGAAGCACTTCAATTAAAGGAAATGCACCCTTCAAACAAGTTATTATATTCTTCCAAAACTCCTTATCTAAAACAACATCTTCAACTATTTTACCATCATTGGTTTTAGCAAACTTGCTAGACTTCCACTCATTGCTAGTAAACATTCTAATCAAAGCTCCTTTATTCTCATGTAGGCATCCTAACGTTAGATACGATGTAGCGAAACGGGTAACACCCGGCCTCACCAAATCCCTTCCTTTTGTGAAATGTTGTAATAGACAAATTAGAGAAGATCTTGAATAAATAAAGGTAGTAATTTTTTTACCTTTTGGAATTGTCTCCTCATGAATGGGGATCTTCTTTTCATAATCTTCTAACATTAAGTCGACACAATGTGCAGCACACGGTGTCCAAAATAGCCTTTTTCTCTTTGTCATCAACAA
>Ga0214542_1000463_pt1 | contig 73163 bp, 25 predicted proteins | sample CNSS1metaG_FD_160096 | JGI IMG/M metagenome (GOLD analysis project Ga0214542, IMG submission 160096) | Root nodule microbial communities from cowpea collected in UCLA plant growth center, Los Angeles, California, USA - CNSS1 | ecosystem: Host-associated > Plants > Roots > Nodule | place: USA...
TTTATTTTATTATCACTTCCCATAATAATAACCAATAAGTCTTTAGATTTTATTAAATCACAATTGGGCCCATCATAATATTTCAAATGAGTCACTAATAGAATTAATTCGTCAATTAATTCTAACATTTGATCCCTTAATTTTCAGTGAATTTTGGAATTAGTCCATTTTGAAACTTTGGACCAATTTAGGCCTTCATCTTGCGAAATAAGTGAATTTAGTCCTTTTAATCAAATTTTGTTAGGTATATTTGATGTTTCGTACGCATTTCATAAATATATTTGAGTTGTTTATAATGTTTGAGACATTTTTGCTTTAATGTCAAATAAACTTAACAAAATTTGATTAAAATGATTAAATCTATGTATTTTGAAAGATGAATAACTAAATTGGTCTAAAGTTTCGAAATTGACTAATTCCAAAATTTACTGAAAGTTAAGGGACTAAAAACATATTTAACCCATAATATAATATTGTCATCCATTCTTATACTAACATGCATTTTAAGACTCTTAAATTTTTAGCAATAGTTGTTTATAACGTTTATCTAATTAATTGATAAAATATAAAAATGTTTATAAAGGTGGAACTATTTTATTTAATTATTCAACATGTATAGTATAAATTAAAAATAGGTTTTGTTAGGTACTATTAAATTTGGAAATTAATATAATATAACGAGAAGGACAAGTATTATACATAGACAATTCTTGATACTAAAGCTGTTTACACGTCCTTTATGCATCATCAGAATTCTTTAAGCTTTCACATCTAGTCTTAGCTTTTCTTTGCTTTTTTACTTTTCATAAAAGAAAAATTGTTCATGAATAACTATTCTGACTGTTATATATTCCATTTAACTAACTTTCTAGTAGTTTGCTTTCAGAATCATTTCTGTCCTATCAAAAAGCATTTTTTTTTTCCGTTGGGTATCGACTTTTTAAGGGCGCTATTAGTAAATTATGCGTTGTGAAATTGCTTTTGATGTTCTGTGAAACGTCAAGTACGAAATATCTAAATTTTCTCTTGTTATTGAATATACAAATATCAGGAGAGTCCCCAGATCTTATAACAAAGCAAATGGTTTGAAATACAGCGATTTGTTCATAACCATTTGAAGATATGTACATAATAAATTTTACAATCATCTCCCTCATACTATGTTCGTGTAAGAAGAAAGAAAACACCTAATCCAAAACTCAGCATTTAATTTTGATTCTAAGCACACATTTCTTTGTTATTAAATGGAATATATATATATATATATATATATATATTTTGATGAGTTTATATATATTTCATATATATGGGTTATAGTTATAGTAATTGAAAGATTGTGGTTCTATATGATATTAGTCTTACACATATAAGACTTTTGACACCACTTTTACATCAAAATCTTAAGGCAATGATGTTATAGGTCTTTATTTTTATATAATGTTTAACTTTGTCTATTATCTAATGTGGGACTTTTAACTCACACTTAACCTATTCCCAACATATATATATATATATATATATATATATATATATATATATATATATAAAGAGAAATAACCACTAAATCTATAAGGTCTATCCTTGAATATATAGATAATCTCACTTTACAAGTAAGTTTTGTAGGATTATGTTAGATTTAAAGTTCACGCCTTAATATGCTATAAAAATTATGAGTTAGAGTGTATTCTAGTAAAATTTATTATTTGTTAAATTAGTTGTTCCATCCGTTATCGGGTTACTATTGGATCATCGACATATATATATATCAATGTGAGAAAAAGTGTATTGGAAGTCTCGTATTAATGAATGATAAAGTCAATTTACAATATATAATAAATTAATATAAATCTCATTTTATAAATCTGTTTTCTGAGAAGAAATTAGACTTAAAATTCATTTTCTCGTAAACACGTGACAAAGATATAAGCATGATTACGTTTATTAGAGTTTGTGTGGATCGTGAAAAAGTAAATATGCCATAATTATAGTTTGCAGAAGATAGAATAAAAGAGATTATATATATAAACTGACCAAATGTAGTTGATGATGAGTTGTAAAGGCAAGGGAAGGCAACCTGTAATCGTAGCAGCATGGTGGAAAGCACTGCAGGTTTTGATTACACACTAATATTCTAGTGTATTCAGAAAAGCATTAGATTATTATATACACATGCAGTGCAGTGATTAAAATTAGTGATATCTAGATTGTGTTTAGTATTTAGTCGCATTGAATGATGTGTTGAAAATGTTGTTTTCCTATGGTGTCTGTCTAGCAGAAGAAGCAGTGAATTAAAGGGTTCTTTATGTTGAATCTGCTGTCCCAACTAATAATAACTGACAGAAACAGGCTTTTTAATTTTTTTGTTACAAAGTCAACTTAAATGTTTTTTTTTTCTGACACGAAAGTCTGTAGAATTAGGTATATGAATGAAGTGAAAAGAGGTTGAAATATGGAAGTGAAGTGAGAGTGTGAATTTGTTAACTGCAGTGAGGAGTGAGTAATGGCGGAAAAAGGAAGGTTTGTGGAGTGATTGGGGACAAAGGCTGCATACCTATCTCTCTCATTGGTGAAATCAACGGTTCAAACAGTCTTTTCTGTAAATTCAAAACTACTTTCACCATTTTCATGTCAATTAATCCAACAACATTCCCGCCCAAAACAGAAAAAATATCCACTTACACTTTTATTTTGTATGGTAAATGTTAATTTTTTTTTACTTTCAAGCTACTAAATACGTATATATTTCTTTTAACTTTCATGTCTCAACATTTTGGATTATTATTTTAACTTTTGTATGCTAATTGACTGCATAGCATATATTTTAGGATTAGATATTTACCTTTTATCGATCGTTGTACTTGCTTAAATATAAGCACATGTGTTTTAGGTTCAACGGGACCTATTTTGCAAGGGTGTTCATACTATACTTTGGTTTGATTGTTTAGTGTTTTGAAAGTAGGAGAAAGATTCTGATGTTTAAGTCGGTAATGATTTAATCTATGTTAGCAATTAATATTGTAATAAATGCGAGAAAAAAGTTTCAATAATTATATTTTTGACTTCTATTTATAATTTTCTGCATTAATCAATAATTAGTTTTGGTCTAATCATGATCCAATGGTATTTTAAATTTGATTTACAATAATTATTATGAGGTTTGATACTACATATATTTTCATATATCGAACATTGCAACTTGACTTATAGAGAACCTAAGTTATCATAAGAGCCTACCGTCCTATACAATACATATTCCCCATACATTACATTTTATATGTTATTCAAATTGAAAAGTAAGATTGATTTTATTAAAGTATCAAAGATAAATCAAACCAAATTGATTTTTTTATATTTGTTCCAAATTCACTTTGTAGATTTAATTTTTTTTTCATTTTATATAATCTTAGATTTTTCATTTTAATTTATCAGCTAGAAACACATGTAAAATTTAATAACTAATTGATTCATGATCAAACCTGAAAATATAATAACCGGTATAGCACAACAAAAGAATTACACTTGACAACTATATTACAAATCTTGTATATATAGTCATGCATCGTAAAAGTATTATAAAGATACAATTTAGGGTTGTGATATTTTATGAGTATAAGAAAAAAAAAATATACTACAAATATAATGTGTGGTTTGATTTGATTTGAGATTCAATAGTGGAAAATGGATTTAAATTGTTTGTGATATAGATTGACTTTGCTTGGTTTAACGTTACTATATTGTATATTGTACTTAAAAGAAAAATGTCTAAAGATAAATCTCTTTTGCTTTTCGTGTTTAGTGGAATATTATTTTTCTTTTATATGCATATATGTACGAATCATTTGCTAGGTTTATGAGGTATATGCTTGTTTGAAACCAAAGAAAGACTTATCTATTGCAAGATTGGTTCATGAAATATCTAGATGTTAGGACCTTTTTAGCAAAAAGTTATTATGAATTAATGACTCTTTGATTTTCCGTGTTTATTATTTCCACTACAAAAATATTACTGTATGTTATTTTAGTTCAGTACACTTAACGCAATGTAAAATAATAATGAGAAAACTTTAAAAATGTAAAATTATTTTCAAACGATCTAATTGTTAATAGAGTTTACTCAACCAGTCTCATCAAATAAGTTCATGCCAAACATTATTATCATTATTTGAAAAATTTATTAAAAAGTAAAAAATTAAAAGAAAAGAAAAGATAAAGATCAAATCTAACTCAGGATAAAATTACATATCACGCATAAAAGAACAAATTCTATTATGAAAACAATTAATAATAAAAACATGGATGAATAATAATAAATTTTTTATTTTCTTCGCAAAAATCATTACATATTTTAAACTTAATATATTAGATAAAAGACAAATTTCTCGATATATTAAAAAAATTATCATTAGTCAACAATTTCACATTAAAAAAAAAAATTTAGAAATCCTTATTTAAGAGTATTTAGTATTAATTCTCTTTACCTTACTCCTATGAGATTTTGTTATAGTCATCATTGTTTTTGGTATCTTTTCTCTCATCAATTTAAGTCAACTAATTATTTTTAGCTTTATTTAATATATAAATATTTGTGTTAGTATTTGATTAAGATTTATTTATATGATCGATAGTAGTAGAGTGTGTTTAATGTTCAACACTAATAGAGTGATTTAGCTAACTTTAAGGTGATATTAACTATTTTTAATGTTTCAAATAAGTAAAAAAATTTATGTTAATTTATGTCACTATAACATAGGCTTAGTCAATTTTAATTAAAATAAATATTATAAATAAAAATATTAGCATAAACTTAGTTGACATTTAAAATCTATTCGTACATCGTATGTCCAAATTTATGACCATTCAAATCTAAATATCATGTTCAAAACACAAAGATTACATAAATAAATAAATAAATAAATCAATTCTTACATCATCTCCAATTAGGATCTCAACCATTTTAAAACTAACAATATTTCTTAAGTTTCCACATGGAAAATCAAATTAATAATAATTCTTTCACTTATTAATTGTTTGTTTACCAAATAATAGAAAAAGTTAGAAACACACTAAAAACTCCTAGAAACTTAGTAAAACAAATAAACAAAAACAGCTAACAAAAATTTGAATAATCAAGGAAATAATTTCTTAGCTCATAAATAAACGTATTGTGATCTAATTTGTAATCGGTTGGAAGTACTTCATTTCTATAATTTGTAAAAAAAAAAAATCAAGAATATTACGATAAACAATTTTAAAAATGTACAACAGTGGTAAAGAAAAAAATAAAGGGAGAAGGTTGTAAAAAAATTGAAAAAAAAATTAAGAAAAGGTTAATAATAAACAAAATATTAATAACAAATTAATTAATTTTACATTTTATTTACTTTAATTTCCATTATTATTATTATTATTTTACTTTCTTGTTTTACTGTCCAAACAAAAATGAGGATAAAGGTAGAGACATGGAGTGACAAAGAAGATCCCTCTTTGACCAATGCATTGTTTCAAATAATATAAAAAAATTGGATGGAGCTGATAGTGGAAGTGGGTGCATTTTATTTTATTCTTTACAGTAATAATTTTATATGAATTAAATAGAACATAAAGAAATAAAAGGAAGATATATAAAAATATCAAATTTGTACTATTTTTCTTGAGTTGAGAGAGAAAAAAAAAAGAAAACAAAACATTTCTACAGGACCCATCAAGAAATTCATACAGATAACAGAAGGTTATACATTAATGGTGTAAAATAATTATAAACTATCATCCAATTTTAATATAATGTATAATTAATTTGTAAAATTTTATAATAATTATTATTTTAAAAGTAATACCAGTAATAATTTATGGTTGGATAAACTAGCATAACATATTCGAATTCCTTCTATATTTAAACTAAAAGGGAAGGAAGTTAACTTTTTTTCTGAATTTTCTTAAACAAATAATAAATGTTTTAAAATAGTAATAAGAATACTCCTTTGTCAAAAAATAAATTATGGAGTCAAAAATTAAGAAAAACTGAAGAAAATTCTTCTACTTATCTCCTTTTTATTATTTATATATATATATATATATATATTAAAATGAATAGATATATTTATTTTAATTCAACGACTTAATCTTTTTACGTGTTAAAATCTCAAACTAATCTTTAACACATCGTTTAACACATAAAAATTAGTTAGACGTTAAGACGTCGTTTAACACATAAAAAAAAATTTACACAAATTTACGTAATTGGTATGAATTACGATATTTATTATTTTTAAAGTTTGAGTATCAAAATTTGAACAGAAAAAAATTCAAAATTTACGTCCAAATTTAAAGGCTAAAATGATGTTTAACCATCGTATATTTGTCATCTATTTTTTATCCTTCTCGTTTCTTTGGTTTCAATCACAATAAAAACAAAACATAATCAGTGTACCATGACATGAAAAAAGGGCATTATAATGTACTCCTTTCGTTAATGTTAGGTGAATTATGTTGATGTTGTTGTTGCTGTTCTCTTCAACTTCTGTTTTGTTCAGTTATTATTATGTGTAGGACAGGGTGCAAGAGCACAAGCTGTTAAACAATCATACATGTTTTCTGTTAAATGATACAAATCAGTTTCATAATCACACAGCTCAGTGAGAAGACTTCTGAATTTTCATCAACCCTCTATCTCTGGATCATATACATTGTACTTAACGACATATATTTCATTTCAACATTTAATCTAATAATTACCTCTAATTTCTGTGCCATATTTCTTGTAAAAGGAAAAAAGGTTGGTAGTTTATTACATACTCTCCAACCATTCTTCAAATTTTTTTATTGATTTTCATCTGATATAGTATATTTAAAAGTATATGCAATAATTATATTTTAAGTCACTAGAGATATATCTATTTGTTGAGAATCTAATTATGAGTATAAGTCCTACATTGAGTAAAAATGAGAAAATTGAACATCATATAAGGATCAAAACCTATACACCCATTATCTTGAAGTTTTTGGTTGAGAATGGTGTTAATTTCTTATGTGTGGATTGAACTCATGTTCATTGGTGTTAAATTTCTCTGATGATCCTCTCTCAAAAGATTCAGTATTATTTAAGAAATCGTGAAAAGAAAGGGAGGTTATTTGTTTGGAACTTATTTACTAAAGTTTTTAGAGTTGTTGAATTAAAGAGGTCAATTGCTTAAAGTATGAAAAGTAAAAACACGTGATATGCATGTTTGATATCCATTCAATAGGAAATCCCAATAAAGGGAAAAATAAAAATGGGTTGTTGGATATGGCAGTGATCTTATGTAATTTTCATTAAGATTCGTATAATAATTAATATGTAAATTATTTAGTTGAATAAAAACTTGATCTTATACCCCTTGTCATAAATGTTTTATGTAAAATTTAAAATGAATAACCGAGTCAAATTTATGGGCCAAAGTCTTCATTTTGCTGTTTTTTTTTCTTTAACATTGGATATTCACTTTTAAATCAACGGCTAATTGTTGTAAAAATATAATAGTCGCAACATGAATTATGTTTACTACAAAACTTCTAGTAGAAATTAGTTTAGATTCCTGCGTACTCCACTCGAGAAGTAAGAAAATTCAAGTGTGACTAAAATCTAAATTAAATTAGTCTATATTAATCCTAAAAAATGAAATCTTATGCAAATACTTTTTATTTACTTAGAGATCAAAGATCCAGAGTACAGTATGTGTACGAAAATTAAGGCAACCATACATGTCAGTATTATTTTTTTTGTTTGGTTCTCGTGACTGTTATTTGGGAGACTCGTGACTATGATTTAGGAGAGATTTGAAAAAAAAAATATTTAATATACTGAAAGGGTTAAAAAAACTACAATTAGTCGTGTATAAAAAAATTATAATTTGATCAAAATTAGTTTAAAATATGTCTTTCATAATTTCCCATTTTTTTAAAATCAATTAATAGAATGAATTAACTCGGTATTATTGAATTCTTGCATATGATATATTAATTGACTTTGTTACGCGGTAAAAGTCGGGTAAACCAAGTTATAATCGAGTATTTTTTCATACTGAGAAACATAGAGAAAAATATTTTTAAAAAAAGTAGATTAATTAAGAGTATAAAACAGTTTAATATTACGTATTGATAACTCATCATAGGATAATTTTATTGATATTTTTCATAAGTAATTCAATAATCTTTATGATTTATAATTAAACTTTATTCCTACACATAATCTCATAAATACTCCAAAATGGATCTTTTGAAAGTTAGTCCATAAACACATACTGAATTGTTTTCCCACACGTTGTTATGTGTTCTCATTGTCCATGTTCAAACAACATTCTTTGGGATAAGATATTCCATTAATTTTTATGGACATATATACCTCACCGTCCTTAGAATTTATAAGAAGAAGATGATTGGTTTTCAGAAAAATGGCTGAACTCAACTAAAACTAAACATCCACGTTGTGTTCTAGAAATGGTGGAAGGTTTTTTTGAGAAAACAGTGGTAGAAGAATTAGCGAATAAATTCTGTTGAATTTGGAAGAAGAATAAGCAGCGAGGTTGATCGGTAACAAAAACATTGGCATATGTAACCACTAAACGAAAACTGTAGTCTTGATGAGTTGCAGTTTAGTATATATATAAAATGAAAGAGATCCACATCAAATAAAATTCCCACTATATATATAGGTTGAGTCACGCATCAAATTCCCATCAAATACCCATAACTTCATCTCATTTCTGAACCCAACAACGACAACATATCCTCGTATATTACCATTAGCATTAACCATTACCACCATGGCTATGGTGGTCCTCACACCCCTTTTGCTCATACTCCCTTTTCTCCTACTTAAACTCCTCTACGACAACCTCTCATGCTACTGGTTCACCCCTCTACGCATAAAAAAGATCATGGAGATGCAAGGTGTCCGTGGCCCCAAACCTAGTTCCTTCACCGGCAACATCCTAGACATGGCTTCCCTTGTCTCCAAAACAACCTCCCAAGACATGAAAACCATAAGCCACGACATTGTTGGTCGTCTTCTCCCACATTTCTTGCTTTGGTCTAGCCAATTTGGTATGTTAATGTTACGTACATAAACATAAACATAAACATGTATGTGAATGAACTGAACATAATAATACTAATCAAACTCTTCTCTGTTATGTGATTAATTAAGGTAATAAAACCGGTGATTTGCGTGTGTAGGAAAGAGGTTTCTGTATTGGAATGGAACAGAACCGAGGCTGTGTCTCACCGAGACCGAATTGATCAAAGAGTTCCTTTCAAAATACAGTACGGTATCTGGGAAATCCTGGCAGCAAAGACAGGGTTCAAAGAATTTCATTGGGCAAGGACTGTTGATGGCAAATGGTGAAGATTGGTACCACCAACGTCACATCGTTGCCCCTGCATTCATGGGAGACAGACTTAAGGTATCGATTCTTTGTAAAAAAAATTTACTGTTTTCGAGTCTACCCTTTTCATCTTTTTCAAATTCTGTGGTATCATGGATTGTCTCTTTGTTTCTTCGGGGAGTACTAATGGTTACAAATGGTTGGTGTCGAAAAAAAATCTCTAGAGCTATGCTGGGCACATGGTGGAATGCACTAAGGAGATGCTCCAATCGCTGAAAATTGCGTTGGAGTGTGGCCAAACCGAGGTGGAGATTGGTCACTACATGACTAAACTCACTGCAGATATTATCTCTAGGACCGAGTTTGGTACGAGTTATCAGAAAGGGAAGAAAATATTCCACCTCCTCACACTGCTGCAGAGTCGTTGTGCTCAAGCAAGTCGTCATCTTTGCTTTCCCGGAAGCAGGTTTGGGACTTCACAAACTCTTTTCTAAGCCACCCTTTTGATTTCTCTTCACAAAAACTCGTCAAAAAGTTCAGAAAAGTTAAAACAAAAAAAAAAAGAAAAAAGCACGTTTGGAAACGTGAAAACTGTAAAAATTTGTGCTATTCTAATTCTGTGTGAGATGAAAATGTGAGTGTTAAAACACCTCAGTGGAGTGGAGTGGAGTGGAGTGGATTGGATTGGATTGGATTGGATTCCTTGCTCTTTTTATCCTGAAGCATGTGAATAATGTAACATTTTTATTTGGTATTTGTTATTCCATGGTTTGCATTATGGTTGTGTCGGTCTTATTCCATATTTATTGTTTTATCTGAGAGCATTTGTCTGTCCCTGTCCCCTACCCTTTTTGGTTTAGGTTTTTCCCAAGCAAGTATAACAGAGAGATAAAGTGTTTGAAGATGGAGGTGGAGACTCTGCTGATGGAGATCATACAAAGCAGAAAAGACTGTGTGGAGATTGGAAGAAGCAACTCTTATGGGAATGATTTGTTGGGGATGCTCCTCAACGAGATGCAGAAGAAAAAAGGGAATGGAAACAGCATCAATCTGCAGCTAGTGATGGATCAATGCAAAACATTTTTCTTTGCCGGACACGAAACCACTGCACTTTTACTCACTTGGACAGTTATGTTACTCGCCAGCAACACATCATGGCAGGACAAAGTCCGAGAAGAGGTTAAAAATGTCTGCAATGGTGAAATCCCTTCTTTGGATCAACTCTCCAAACTCACTCTTGTAAGTACCAAATTCACTTTTTCTTCACCACAAACTTTTCGTACATTTCTTTTTTCCATTTATAAAATTGAAAAAATAAAACTTTCTTTAAAGTTTAAACCTTTGAGGAAGGTTAGAAAACCCTTTTTTTGATTTCACAAAAAGAGAGGAGGCTTGTTCTAGGCTACTTTTAGGGGATCGGAGGTTGGTCAAATTTGTATCTTGAATAAATTTTTATTTTCTTTTTTTAATTAATTTGAATTTTATACAATTTTACTTATAGTGGTGTCAAGTATTGCTTTTTATAGAGCCTACACAAATGTTGCTTTTAAAACCCAGCACGAGCCAGTTTTAGGAAAAGTTTAATGGGGTGGTCCATACAATTTAGTAAAATGAAAAGAAAAAAGAAATTGTAGATAAAAAATTAGTTTTGTGAACATGTTGAGCCCGCAGTTTCTTGGCCAAAAGGCTAATTAATATAAACTTGTTAGGCTTTTGAGTTATTATTAGCACGACGATGAGAAGGGACAGCTAAGAAATATTTTAGTGTAAGAAAAATATATGTGCATAAAGAAAGAAACAAAAAATAATTTATACAAACATCATCTTTGCACCCGTGCGCCGGTAGTTGCAGTTATTTTAAACAATATTTATAATAATGCTTATCTTTCTCTTTAGAGTGTCCAAAGAGCGCAAAAAGTTTGAAGCTATTCATTCATTTTCTGAATAACGATACGGCAATACTTTTTTGAGCCAAGCGAATGCTCACAATTTCAATCCCTGTGACTTTTTCCTTTGTATTTTTGTTCAAAAAGAGACAAGGAACAAAAAGGAATATAAGTTGACCCTACTCAACCCACTTGAAAATTTTTGAAGAAAATTTTGTTTGATGATCTAAAATGGTCAAAGATTGTTGTAAATTTTAAACTTAACTAAAGTTGTTAATTGATAATTGAATTTTGTTCAGTTGCACATGGTGATCAACGAATCACTGAGGTTGTATCCTCCGGCATCGGTGCTTCCGAGGATGGTGTTTGAAGACATAGTACTAGGTGACCTTTACATTCCTAAGGGCTTGTCGATTTGGATTCCGGTGTTGGCCATTCATCACAGTGAAAAGCTATGGGGCAAAGATGCAAACGAGTTCAATCCAGAGAGGTTCAGTTCGAAGTCATTTGTTCCTGGTCGTTTTCTACCGTTTGCTTCTGGGCCCAGAAATTGCGTGGGACAAGCCTTCGCATTAATGGAAGCTAAGATGATATTAGCCATGTTGATTTCCCGGTTCAGCTTCACCATTTCTGAAAATTACCGTCATGCCCCTGTGGTTGTTCTCACCATCAAGCCCAAATATGGGGTTCAGGTTTGTTTGAAGCCCTTGGAGGCATGAGGGATCGTCCATTGTGGAGAGAGTTTTCAGACTTGAAAGAGAGTTTTTGTCTTTTTATGGTGCGGAATATATAATATATATAATATAATATATATTTGTATAACAATGGTCATCTTGATGATCTTGATGAGCATTCTTGTAATTTTTTATTTCGACTTTTTTTACAACCATCGGGAGATAGAGATGAAATAATGATTGCAAGGATTAGGATATGTAAATTAAAAACTTTAATGAAACAACACGTATTTATCTCTTCATCGTGCTTCAATTGAGTTTGTAGATCAATCCCCCCACTCACACATGCAACACCATAGACAAACAAATTGGAGCAACTGTTCAGATAAACTTTCTAAATCAATACTATTCACCAGCGATTTGAGTACAAATCAATAAAATAAAAATATCTATAAATTAGTTAGGTTAAGAAAAATGAGATGATTTAAATGAAGTTGGTAGAAATGAGCTTAAGTCTAACTCAATTCCACAAATTCAATTTATAAGAATGATTTTACACACAGAATGTCCAAAAAAATTCGTTAGCATAGACTCTAATTTGGTTCTGATATCATATTAGAAGTGAACTTAAGTGTAATTCAATTCCACACAACCGATTTATAAGATGAGATTTGCATATTAATTTATTTTATTTTAGTCGACGTGAGACTTTTAATAGGAGTGATGGCTATTTTGGTGAATGAAAAATAAGGCAAGTTGTGTTGTGTGAGAGAGAGAAAGAAAGGTAGGGTCGGTATCTCCATTTTTTGTTTTGTGAAGTATCTTATCATCTGCTTCCATCAGGCCTCGATTCTGCTTCTTCCACTACTTCCTTTTTATCATTCTTTTATTGCAACCATCATTTGTGAACAATTTTTATATCTACGCACCATGCAAAAACGTTTTTATTTGGGTTTCACTTTTAAGATTCAATTTATTGTCTTCGTGCGTGGCAATGATTCATATAGTTGAATTCGGTTTTATGAGCATCAACACTTACCAGTTTCCAATTCTCAAACCCAAACCCACTTAGCCCAACAACATCTCTTCTCAAATACTACAAACAATTTCATCTTTTACTCTTCATTTTCATCTTCTTTAAATAATCTTCCATCAAATACAACAACTCCATTACTATGCCATTTATCAAATGCTTCTTCCTTTCTCTCATCAAAATATGCTTGCATTATAATGATTCATACATAGATCAAGTAGAAAAAAAAAATTATTTTGATAACACAACTACACATATAAAAATAAATTACTTGAGTTTATTGAATTTCTTAAAATTTATATTATAAATATACCAATTTTGCGTTGATTAATCATTATAAACTCGTTAGGAACTATGACATTAAAGCTTAAAAATAATGCGCACCACCATCACTAATAGTGAATAGAGAAAAGTATATTAAATGCTTTCCTATGTAAACCATAAAATGTCTTCTAAGAAATTCAATATGGTAAACTATTTCTTGTATTAAAGATTAAACAAAATAACATATTTTTGTTTATTCTTTTATAAAAATCTTAAAAAAATAAAATAAAAATAATAATTGTGCTTAAGTTATTTTTCTACCTTACTCTATTAAAAAAATATAACAAATGTATTATCTCATTTGATCAATGATGGATCATTATAACGATTATATCAACTAACACCCTTTTGAACAAAAATGTATTTCAATCAGGTGTTAGGAGTTTAGATATGAGTTTATATCTCAAATTGAGTAAAAATGATAAAGTTAAGTATTATAAGGACAAAAACTTATAAATTTATTGTCTAAAATTTTTGAGTTGGAAGGTGATGTCAATCTCTTTAATTATGTATAAGTTGAACTCACGTTTTATTGTTGTTATGTATCCCAGATGACCCTCTCTTGCGAAATCCATCAATATCTCAAAGCCGAAGATTTATCTTAGTGACCGGTTCAAACAAGTACAATATAATTTCGGTATCAAAATTTTTCCTGATAATGATTCAAGCAAGCGTGTCCGTTTCATGAAAGGCAATACAAGTAAGGCACAATCCCTTATACGTAAGTTATACTTGTATCACATTAATATTGTTTTTTTTCAGTGATCTCATTTAAAAAGGTTGAAACACCTCAAGCATTCTACGATTAATATATTATTCATTATTGATAAAAAAAATACCACTTTGTATCTAAATTATATAATGTGGTGGGGATTATCATAATTAAATTTGTTAGTATCAAATAATTCTAAGATGGCAACCTCAAAAGCAAGCAATTAAGACCACTTTAATTAATATCCTGGACTTTGAGAGTGCAAGAACTATAAGAGTCGGCAACTTCTATACCAACGAAAAATAAGTTTTTTATTTTGTACATTTCGACACTAATATCTCAAGTGTCTTTTTATTACAATAATTTTTAAATCCGGTGATAATCTTTTTATAAAACAACAGAAGATATGCAAATATTATAAACAAACTCAAATGTATCTTCCACTTTGACTCAAAGTGGTGGTTATTTAAGTCGGAACTATCTCAATCAAAGCTTATTATTTTTTTCTTGGTAACTCTAAAACTTTTAGACAAAATGCTGCGATTATATGTGGAACATATTCAAGCAAAATGTGTTGAAGGAAAAAGAGAATGATGCGACAGTTAAGGAAAAAAAATCAGAAAAATGATTAAATGCAGAAGGGAGGTGCTTGATATCTAGTTATCAAGTTACTTTAATGATATAAGGTGCAATGTTTTTTAATAGAAAATTATATAATGTGCGAGAAGCATTTGTGACCCTTTAATTAGTTATTTAATATAGATATGTTGTTTGACTGATGCAGGTGAAAATCCCAGCAAAATCCCACTGAGCAATGTAGTAGAGTTGGAAGATTATGATTATAAGATTGATGATCTTCTTTGAGTTTCGGGCACATTTAGGGCAATATCTTTGATTAGTGTTGTAAAATCAGTATAAAGTGGTTGATTATGCTTTAATAATTGTACGCATGATGAAATATTGGTGAATCATGATTACGTGAATGATCATCTTCATAATGCTGCGCGCCACTGCTATATAGCCCACCTTTTAGGCTTCCTGTGACCGTCAACATTCATCTAAGAAACAACATTCATGTCTATTTTTCATATCTTGATTATTCTATATCTCATGTCGAGAATGTCCAAAAAAATTGATTAGGACAGACCGTAATCTGACCTAATACCATGTTAAAAGTGGATTTTAAGTTTAACTCAACCTCACAAAATCAACTTGTAAAAAAAGGATTACACTCACTTATATATTGTGAATTGACTTTGTCTCTAGTCGATGGGAGACTTTCAACAATATATAGAGTTATATTTTTATAAAGTTAAATTAGACTTAAAGTTCACTATTAATCATAGTAATCATGAGTTACAAATTATTCCGATAAAATTTGTTGTTTGTTAAACTTATTTTCTCATACTTGACAAATCAAAGGTTAAATAAGTTTTTTGTTCAGAAATTGTTTTAAGAAATTGTTTGATATCTAAAATAAATATTTTGTTCTACATTTTATAAAAGTAATGTAAATATCCTTTCGAGAAAATGGCAGGTGGTTACCATACTACAAATGGTGTTTTTCAATTGACTATAATATAACCTTTACTAGTCATTTGTTAAGAATAATGTAGTATATGAATAAAAATAATTTACTTTACACACCATATTTGTGAAAATAAATTGATCTTAAACTTATTTTTTAATAATTAACAACAAAAAGATGAAGATACTAAATAGATATCAGTTGTGAGTATTGTTAACCCTAAGAGTTTGCATACCTAACATTTTATATGTGGTGGGTATTTTTCTATAAGTGAATATTACTGTGCAAACTTAGTGAGTTGATATGATATTTAAGGAATGTGGTGAATGGAAAGAATTAAAAAAAAAAAGTGTTACCTAAAATGCACTATATATAAAAAGAAGTGAACTGAGTTTAACGCATTTACTTTTAGAAGCTTTGAAATTGAATTGAAGTTAATGATTAAAACTTGTGACTTTGAAGAAGAATCAGAAGCATAACTTCATTGGAAAATCATGGCTTCCCTTGTTCCTTATTAGTATGCATCTCCATTAATGATGTTGAAATGAAAAGTAAGCTTTTTCTCGATTACCAAAAGAATTTTCATGTTGCTCATCACATCACACTTTCAGATACATCCCAGTTTCAGGTCAATTGAACGGTAGTGGAATGCTTCCAAATCTTCAATCTTTTAAATTATACATAAATATATCACTCAATATAATTGAGTACATACCCATAATGCTCTCAAATAACATTAATCTTCTTGCATTATAATAATTTTTAAAGAAAGTCATCATCAGTCATGAGACTTCCAACATATCCCTAGGATAAGTTCTAATCCGACTCTAATACCATGTTAGTAGTGGGTTTAAAGCCTAACTCAATCCCACAAAACCGATTTGTAAGGTGAGAATTACACGCACTTATATATTGTGAATTAGTTTTATCTCTAGTCGATGTGAGACTTCCATATTGTCAGTTTTTTATACTATCAAATGATCATATATATATATATATATATATATATATATATATATATATATATATATATATATATAAATTATTTTTAGTGGTTTTTAATCATATGAATACATTTTACCTAAGTTAATTTATTATGTTGCCACTCATTCTGTAACAGTGAGTGTGTGTACTATGCGTTCAAAAATCTTGCTAAAGAAATTAAAATAATATATCCTGCAGAAGAATTAAAATACTGTATTGCATGCATTTCCAATCAAAGGCATGCTTTATGCTTTCAGAAATTATTGAAGCCAGAATCCTTCTCCACACTAAGTATGTGAAACCATATCTTTTGGTTGCTACTCCATTTTTTTAAAATTTATTTGTTATTCTAGAATGGTACTTTTCTTATAAATATTGTTTATTTTATTTTGTTTATTAATCTTTTTGTTTAGTTTTAATCTCAATTGATGTATTAGTTTTTATTGTTCTTATATATGTTATGAATAATTTCGTTATGTGTGGATGATGAGAGATTTCATTCATAATCAAAATTTAATTATTCTTTTTTAAAATATGATATTGGAAGTTTATCACCGTAAATAATAATTTTTGGCTATAGTAGCCTTCTCTATGTCATACGTTTAATTTGATTGTTTTAAATATTCAAACTAATACTCATAAAAACTAAATATCAAAATTTGAATATTATTGAAAACTGATTTTTTTTTTCAGAAGTGGTACGTAAAAGATACTTTGAAATAATACTTAGTTTTTCCATTGGTAATAATATCGTGGAGAACCTTCCCATCACTATGACGAAGACATTTCGTCGCGCTGTCCAAACACCATAAATTTACGAGAATCTTGTATATGTAATATATTTTTTACTCTTTCAATTAGGTTATTATCACAAATATATAGAGAAAAATAAACATCTTAATAATAATTCTTCAAGTCTAATTATTGGTATGTGTCGTTTCACCAGAAAAAAAAGAGACAAGTACTTGTAGCACTCCATTTTGTTTCGGTAGAGCATTGGTTGAGGTAGTAACTTGTGTATCAAGTGTTTTTCATAGACAATGTTCGTAGTTGTGTTTTAGGTAATTGAATAATTTTTAAGAATGTTCAAAGAATTTTAATATAATAATTAATAAATTGCAAAATTTCAAGTAAAACGGACAAATGAGATTAAGGCTTATTTAGTTTTTTTGTGATCAATAGTTTAATTGATTTAGTGATAAAAAATATGAATATTTTAAAACAAAGGAGGTGCTGAAAATTTATTATTCTTTTGAGTGCCGATCATTGCATGTTGTTTGGATGGAATTTCAGATGTAACTAAAACTTTAAAAAAATATAAAAAAAAACTTTTTTTTTTAATTTAGAAGTTCTTGGCATATACAAAATCTTTTCACATTTTATTTGGTTGACTTCATCTTCATCATTATCTCCATCATCTCTGAGATACGTATATATAGAAAACTGGTTAGCCAAGAAATCTTCAAAATGGAATCATCAAGAAGTTAAAGCTCCCATTAATTTCTTCTTTTTCTTTTTTCTAAATCAGTCAAACAAAAAAATCTAAGAACATGCTTCATAGTTCTTGTTTGGCTTCCTCAATCCCGAAATCTGATGATGCTCCCAAAGCTCTGTCAAATTTACGAACCAAATTTATATTGCAACATTGACTCTATCTCCACGTTCATATCATAATGTTAATATTAAAATTTATATTATTTTCGATTCAAAATCTCAAAATCTTAAGAAAGTGAATTTATGTTTATTTTTATATAACACTCAATTATTTTATTAATATTAGACTTAAACTCACACTTGAATCTTTAACGATTAAGTATCACTTTCAGATATGATTGTTATTATGATCGGATATCATCTTCGCCATTGATGTTAGGGTTGGTAGCAAAAGTTTGGCATATGAAGTGGGAGTGAGTGCAATGTGAGCATGAAAGGGAAATTGGTAGAATTTTGAGGTGCCATATACCCTACAATGGAAAAAGGGTTACTGAAACTTCATTGTCGGTAAAAAGAACGATGAATATGTGGTTTTGTTGATTACAGATAGGAGCATATATAATCTCTCTATAAGAGCCCTTTCTCAATTCTCCTCATGCAAGCTTTCCGCTTTTTAGGGTCAAATGTTGAATATTGGTGCATCTTGATCGGATCCGTTGACTTTTTATGCCACACCATACCTTTCATGGGGCACATATGCATAATGCTTGACCTAAAAAAGAGGTCAGTGATGGAGACACATGTAACAACTCCAGTGTTGGAAATTGGACACAAAATTCAAATGTTTATTAGTAATTTGATTCGATCACAGTCAATTAGTCCAATTTCTTAAAAAAAAAATACTAAATTGAGTATTTGTTTTGTGAAAAAAAAAAGAGATTAAATATGTTTTTGTCCTTCAAATTAAGTGAAATTTAAAATTAGTCTCTCTTCAAAATTTTTGACTAATTTAGTCATTCATATCTAGAAATACGTGAATTTAGCTCTTTTAACCAAATATTGTTAAGTTTATCTGACGTTTCAAGCGTATTTCATGATAGTATTTGGATTGTTTACACCGTTTGACACATTTTCGCTTTAATGTTAACTCAAATATTATCATAAAATACGTTTAAAATGTCAAATCAACTTAACAAAATTTGATAAGAATGACTAAATCCACACATTTTTAAAAATGAATGACTAAATTGGTATAAAATTTTGAAGAGAGACTAATTCAAAAATTCACTGAAACTTAAAGGATCAAAAACATATTTAACCAAAAAAAATTAATATGAACTCTTATTTTAAATGGACATTAATATCGTTTGAAAGTATCATGTCTTAAAATTTAGATTTACAGTATATTAATATCTGAATCATATTTTGTTTAAAAAATATTATATGTCAAAATCATAGAAAATTTAAAATAAAATATAATTTAAATTTTGACAGATAACACTTTTAAATCATATTAACGTTATAAGAGATCACATTAAGGCCCTGTTCTTTTGAGGGATGTACTGTTCAAGAGGATTGGAGAGGAAGGCATGGAGAGTGATTACCTTGTTCTTTTTGGGGTGATGCAAGGGAATGACGGGGAAGGATTAGAGGGATGGCTAAAAAATTTCATCCCTCTACTATGGAAGAGATTAGAAGGTGATGGATACAAAATTACCATTTTATCCTCGTCATATTTATTTTTTACCTCTTATTCTCGTAATTTTTTGACACGTGTTCACACAGTGTTGTCTTCTTTCTTATTTCTTCACATAAATTTATCTTTTAATTTTAGTTTTAATTTATTAATAAAAATAAATAAAATTTTATTATTAACAAACATCTAAAAATCTTAAAGTTAAAAATATATAAACAATATATAATTCTATAAAATTTGAAAAAAAGAAAAAAATTTATTAAAAAATGTTACCTATATTTTTAATAGAAATTAAATAAATTATTCTAAATGATTTATATAGCATTTTATATTACTTTTAATATTAGGGATATTTTGGTAATCTCATTTTTTTATCTATTAATTTTTTTTAATATGTCACATCACTCAATTCAATCACAAACTTTCACAAATTTCACTTTCTAATCTACTCTAAAATCATCTGCTAATTTCTTAAGAAGAACAACATCAACTTCATCGTCTAATCCTTTCCATCTCTTTCTCTCCCTCTCTTTCTAATTCTTCCTCTCAAAATATCAGAGACTAAATTTTTATGACATTATTTATTATATTTTCATAAGTTGTGTGATTTGCTTCCCCTTTTGCCTGGTGTTAGGGTTGGGAATGGAGATGCATATGGAATGCCTTGAATCTGTTAAGCAGTAAGTAGTGTGTGTTTGGTAGGCATTAATGGGTACAGAATCTGTAGAGTTGACTGATTTGTTTATACTGTAACATTTGCTCTCACAAACCCTCATTGTCTCTGTCAAACTTTAGCTACTGTGTCTTCATAAACAAAAAAACTCATAGGTTTTGTTGCTATTTGAATCATGAGGATGCATTCACATTTATCAAAACAAATAAAACATATAATAGATTAAAATGAAATGGAGTCAAGTTAAAATTTTCGTTTGATTATTTACATTATTTCATCTCATCTCAGAAAGGTGAAAGAAATTCTCTGAAGTTAATGAACATTAATAATTAATCAATAATTAAAAAAAGAAAATTTACACTGCAAAAGATAATAATCAGCTTTTTTTTCACCACATAATAAAAAAAAATTAATTCAAATAATGTCTACTTTTATCGACTTAAATAGTAAAACATAACTCTATTATATTTTCTTTTTCTTTTTCATGTTCTCCTCAATGTATAATTCATGATGATGAGTTTTATTTTTAGAGTGATAAACAAGTACTATTAAGAATGCAAAGAGACGGGGCAAGATATTTTAAGATTTACAATACTCTGCAACTTGCATATCTATTTTTTTTTTTCTTTCCATGGTTGGAAAAGAAAAATAACAAAACTGTGCATTGAATAATAACGCATCACTTACGCTTATGATATCGGATTTTAAGCGATTTGTTTTTGAATTAACCTGGGTTATGGTCATGGTTGATCCTGATACTGTTGGAGGGTACAAGTATGGTAATGGAAATAACACTATAACACCATTCTTTCGTGCTTATTACTTTGCACTTTCTAAAACCAAATTCGAATCTTACACTCTCTCAATCATTCTACACTTTCTGGAAAATTAAATCCAACACGTTTTCAGTAAATAGCTTCTACGTTTACATTACTAACTGAAAAATAAAAATTACCAATAAGATAACATGTCATAATTATCGTATTTGAGATATTGTCCGTATTGAAATCTGAATTTCGTTACAGTTTGTTCTTAAGATATCTTTAAAGATAAAAGGAAGAAGACGTATTCAAACTATTTTTTGAGTTCTACTTTTAAACGATGTAAAATTATTGGATGTACCGGAACAATACAGTTATAAAGCAATCAGAAATCATCGATGTCCAATCCAACAAAAAACCTCTGAAGCTTGTGATGTTTATGTTAATGAAGCAAAGGAGGCAAGTTGTGTAGACATTTATAGTTGGAGCACTGAGATTGGAGAAATGACAGATGAGAAAAAATGGCGATGGGATGAGTAGCATTTGATAATATTATGAGTGAATTGACAAGGCACTTACTTTGTGACCACCCCACCTCAATACATATAAATACATATCCTTCTTTGGATAAATCGCAGAAAATTTGTATTACGTTATATGTGATATCTGATAAGACAAACAAGAAAATTTGTGATCACACTTGTCAACAGTTATTGCCACCATTTTCCCTTAAAGTGGCCAAAGTGGATCAGCACTTCACTGTTCAAGATGAGAGCAAGACTTCACACAGATTCTTCACCTTCTGCAAGATGGAGCCAATTGAATTTTCAAAGATCGTATTTCTCTCTCTCGGAAGTTTCTAATCGAATAAAATAAATAAATTACTAGAATTATATATAAATCTTATCTCGCAAGATAATTTTGTAGAGTTAGTAAAAGTTTAACATCGACTAGAATTAAATAAAATTTTGTAGAGTTAAGTTAAATTTAAAATTTAGATTTAAAATTTACAGTTAAATATGCTTGTAGAGTCTAAATTTGAATACAAAATTTAGAATTTGTTTTTGTCACAAAATTTATTACATTTTGATCCCAAATTTTAAAAATAAATAGATATAATCCTTTTAATTTAACTGTATTAAACAAATTTTATGTGTTAAACAGTGTTATGTGCCTACATTCGAATTTAAACATGTTAAACCATGTAAACACTTAAAACAATAATTCGAAACTTGGTTTGAGATGTTAAAAAAGTATAAATTATTTGGACCAGGAGGACTCTATCTACTTATTTTTAAAGTTTGGAAACAAACTAAATCAAAATTTGAAAAAAATAATCAATTTCGTATCAAAATTTAAAGAATAAAAATATCTTTATCTTTACAATTTATTTCTTAACTTAATAATAATAATTAAGGATGACAAAATTATTTGTATTCTCAGATAAAATTTACAACAGATAATTAATATCAGTAAATATTTACTATCTACAAATATTTTAATACGTATAAACAGGTGAAAATATATATCTGTACCCGTAGAAATCAATTTCTTTAATCAGCTTACAAGTAAAACTTAACTTAATTATATTTTATTATTTTATTAAGTTAAATTTAAATAAAATTAAAATTAAAAAATAATTTTTATTTTATTAAATTTAATTTAATGAAAATTAAAAAAGTTATATTTAATTTAATTTAAATCTTTGTATAATTTTATTTAAATTTAATTTTAAAAATTTATAAAATATTTTTTAAAATATTCGTGAGTATCATAATATATGAATATGAGTAAATTTAAAATGTACAGTAAACATTCCGATATGATATCATCTGTTTGAAGAGGTACCAAAGATGATAAAGAATTGAATTTGTTTGAACACAGTACCAAAGATCGTACTTCTCACTCTCTCTTCCTCCAACAACTGTGTTGTCAATCAACTCACACCATTCTCCATAACATATTCCTAAGGATAAGAACTTTTGTTTTGCACCAACTAACTCATTTTCAGTATTTCTTTTTCCAAACTTTCGTTTTTTTTAACAACCGTTGATGCCAATTTTTATACTTTTCCGTTTAAAGTTTACACAAAATGTCGTGAACTATAGCAGACAAGTCTTATCGTCACCTCAATTTGTTTTCACATCATCTTTATTCAATGTGATTTTCAAATTCACTTTTTTCTCAAACTATAATCAAATATCATCTCTCCAAATGTATAACAACCTTAAATTACAGTCAAAACATTAATAAATGACTTTTAATTCTAAAAATAACTTTAATTCTTTTTTTTTTTTCATTTCAGACTTGCTATTATTACCCAAAGGATTTTAGGTTTTTATTCATTTGGATAATCTCACCAACTAATATAACTTAATTCAATCCAAATAGATTGGATTGAATTTTTTTTATTATTATGTCAAATTTGATCCAACCCATAATCTAATATAAGTTCAGTATATGAAAAATCTTCATTACATAATTTAGTCCGATCAAAATTATTAAATAATTCAACTTCATTTTTATATTAACTAAGTGTATACTTTTAAAATATTAAATTTGTCTATTCTTGTAATATAGTTTATTTTAAAAGAATGTATTCTAAAAGGTCTTTAAAAATATTTTTAAATTACAAATTTTAACAAAAACAAAAGTAACTCAGTTAATCAAATTCAATTTTGGTTAAAGGTAAGTTGAGTTATATTATAAAAAATAGATGACAAAAATAACTCAACCCAGAGTCATGGATTGTTGGTCCAAATCCAATCCTACATTTACGTACCTTAAAAGAAATAATTTAGTTCCCATGAATAATAAAAAGAAAAGGAGAAAAAAATTAGCTCATTTAGCTTTTATTTACATAGAAAAATATTAAATAGTTTCATATTTTATTTTCATATATTTATTTACATTTTTTAGCTTATCTATCTTTCAAGAAATATATAAATTTTATACAAATTTGATGTGATTTCTCATATTTTACTTTAATAATATAATATTAGATTAGATCACTATAAATCACATTTAGTTATAGTTTATCTTGGTCTCACGGTGATTTATGATGATCTAATATAAACCATAAATAAATGATTTATGGTGATCTAATATAATATTACATTATTAAAGTAAAATTTTAATAGTTATTATTAGTTAAATTTAATAAACTATTGGGAGGCATGGGAATAGCGGTACTGTACCAAAAAAAGTTATAACCACCTTAATATGGTTCATTGTAAAAGCCCAAAAGAGTTGAATGGCGCTACTGCACCCCCATAATTTGAAACTGCACTCCCTTGAGTGTTGAAATGACTAATTTATCCTTATTTTTTTTACTTTTTTTTTTGTTTTTTTCTTCTTCCTATACTAGTCGTGCGTCCTTCTGCAAGTTCGTGAATATAGTTCCATTCCTTACGTATTTTAGATTTTATATTGTACCTGTTTTAGATTTTAGATTGTAAAATTTAGAATACAAAATATATATCCCAAATATACAATTTAAAATACAATATATAATATAAAATTAAATTTCAAATCATACGCTCTAAGATATAAAAATATTATGTAATTCAGAACTGAAACTGAAAGCCCTGAATGATAGGATAAATTTGGAAATTTGAAAGTTATGAAATGGAGGTTGAAATTGCGAGGGTACACTAAGAAAGGCCCCTTTCATCTCCTTCAATTAATTGAGCATGGGACTACATGGGCCCATTACCTACCCGACAGAGACTGACCGGATTGATTCTTTGGGCTCATCCTTACTTCGTACCATCGTAAAAACTATGAAATCATAAGAAGAAAAAAAGAAACCGTACCTCATAGTTTTGACACTGATTAATTCATAAAGACATTAATGATTTATGATAGTGGAAACAGAAAAAATAAAAAAATGGGAATTTGATTTATATGATAAAATTTAATAAATAACTCAGAGACTTATTAAGGCTTTCTATGACTGTGTGCGGTTGTACCCATGTCAATAACTCGTGCATATTTAAGCCCAATAATCAAACAAGTCATGGCTTTATTACCCATCACCCTGATTTTTATTTTCCGAATTTGGGCTTTGAACTCTGAAGATGCTGTAAATTAAAACAAAAATTAATGTTTGTTACGTATTATTACTTAATTCCATTCTCTCTCATTTTCAGGTTTCTCTACTGCTACGATATTTTTCTTTTTTAATGTTTAAAATATGTTGAAAAAGCATTGAACATTGTAAATTCTTGAAGAATAGAATAATTGAATCTAATTATGACAGAATTACTGTCTTTTCAGTTCTGAAATATAAGGTATTTTAAACTTCTTTCTGTAAATGCACCTTTTTCATAATCTACTTAACAGTTGTCATTCATGTTTGAGTTTGTACTGCATCGCATTCACAACCGAAAAAAAAGGGTTAAAAATAACCCAATTACAAAAAAAAAAAAAAGAATATTAAAAGAAGAAAAAAAAACAACAAAAGGGTTCTGATCTCTTGTATCAAAGACATACATAAAGCCGATGGAATCAAAACTGAGCCGAGAGACGAGTCGCTCAAGCCGAGCATTCAAGCCCCAGCTCCATCTTGCACGACCCACTCTCGGCCGAGCCGCTAAAATCCTTCAACTCGATCCTTCTCTTCTTCACTGGAACCACGTGCTGCGCACGTGAAACCGGTTCGAACCCAAGCGTAAGCTCCAAACCAACATCATCGGTTCGTTGCACGATCTTGGGGTTTGAATCCGGTTCATCTCGGAAGAGGATCGAAGTCTCCGCCGTCTCCACCGACACCATGCTCTCGCTCTCCACCGCATTCGCCGCCTCAGACTGGTGGCTCAGCGACGATTCGTGACTTCCAGACCGATTCAACGCCTCTTCGGTCCACTCGCATGTCATCAAACCCGGTTCAGAAGAACCCAATTCGGTTCCCTTGCTACCGTTGTTTTCGTTGGTGGTGGATATGGGCTTGGCGTTGACAACCGGACGCCGGACCCGAGACCGAGTCTTGACTCGCTGCTGCTGAGTTTCGTTCGACGCGGCGGAGTTCTCATCTCTCGACACGTGGCGTATGTCGTATGCCTTGAGGGGTGGGCCCCGCCCGCTAGCCGCCGCTTCAGACGTGATCGGTGTGATCGGCGCGCCTTTCAAGACGTTTTCCACGGCGGCTTGACACAGCTGCCAGCTCCCCGACCACAACAGACCAACTGAACCGTAAATCGGGTTCACTATCCGACCGCATGCCTCGTACAACAACGAACGAAAGATCGCTGCAAAAATCAAACAAAACACATCAGCTCAGTAAATTTAAATTCCATGCATACAAACAAAATCAATTCACAAGATGATCGGTGCCGGAATTTACAAGCTTTTATTTATCCGACACTGATCCCACTACTCAGATTCTGGGAAAATGACACAAACCTGGACGAAGATGTTCTGGGCCTGCGTTAACGAGATTCATGAGCCCAGCACGACCGTAGAACTTTGCGAGAAACACAGTAGCATTGGCTTGGGATTCTGGGCTTTTGATCCACTGTAAACAGGGTCTGATGCTGCAATTCTCACTGCAACCTTTTCTCAGGACTCGACACCCATTGCAGCTCATCCGCATTTTCGAACACCCAATTGAGAATCTTGGAGACTGGAGAAGAAAGAAGAAAAATTGAAGAGACTTTTTTTTGTGGGAGAGAAAGAGGAGATTGTGATCATAGAACTGAGCAAAAGGAGGATATATATTTGTTGGGGGTTAAGGAGAGAGAAAGAGGGAAAGAGAGAGAGAGAGAGAAAGATTTTTCAGGTACTGGGTTGTGGAGAACGCAGTTGTTTCTGAAGAATTGTTTTATAGTATTAGTAGTAGTTTATTTAACAATTATTACAACACCAACACACACAAAGGCAAACCATGGTTTCCACGTTCAAAGAGGTTGGAGTTCGAGGAAGTAAACAGCTAGTTTTAGCACACTCTCAGGGAGAACGCGTGCATTCAACTCCCAATCATAAGGACACTCATCCCTTTGTTATTGGGACATAGATGACGTGGGATAACCCTTAAATGCCACAGACTCGGAGGTGTCTGCCACAACTTGCACTGCACGGTTGTCCTAAATTTGCTTCCTCCGAAACCACCCTTTAAAGGGTGTAATATTACGGAATCTGCCACCGCGATGTGAGAAAGAGGAAAAAGGTGAAAGAGAAAGAGGGAATGAAGAAAAAGCATGCAAATGGGTACAAAAATTGAGGATAGAAGAGCGAGGCGCGTGGCGATCACGATCAGGTGACAGAGTGCGGTCGAATCGCCACATATTGTGGAGTGAGGATCCATCCACCAACACTCTCTCTCTCTCTCTCTTCAAAGAGCGGTTTTTGAATGAAAATTAAAAAAGAAAAACAGGGAAAAAGCTCCTGGTTTTCTGGAATGGGATGGAAAGCGGTTTTTTTGAAAACCGGATACTGGTTTCCGGTTTTGGTCTTATGACTGTGGGCGCGGTTGATGAAAGGGAAAAGCATTAAAGCCAATGGTTTTGAAGATGAGATGGGCGTGTGGGGCGTCGCGTTTGGTTCTAATCCAAAGTTTACCAAAATTTAAATCACCAAAAAAACTATCTTATTAAATCAAAATCAACGTGCATTTGTTCCTTCTCTCAAAAAAACATTTTATCTATCTTCTAATCTAACTAACTAACTTCACTTCTCCCATATTTTTTAAATCGCACCCATTATTATTAAATTCATCAATAATATTTATTCAAAATGCTCCAACTACTGATGAAACCCATATCAATAAAATATACCTTTGCTCATCTAACTATTTAAAGTGTTTCCGACATCTCGCTATCATTGTTCCTTTTTCATTACATTTTATAACTAAAATGAAATTTTACTCATTAAAGTTATTGTTCAAAAATAATCTGTTTCATATAAACATGGACTGAATTCTATGGGAATGATAAAACAATACTTTTACTTCAAATTCATTTGGTTGAAATAAAAATAACAATTCAATTACGCATAAAATAATATCAGAGAAATACAATATCATAGTTCAATAATACTAGAAATTACAAATGACACATTAAGATTTTAATATTTAAAACACACAAAAAATATATTTCATAATACTTTAATTTGAGTATGACAAGTTTTTTTATGTTTCCCCCCTAACAACCGAATTAATTTATTTAAGATTAAACGTAGTTTAAATAATATGACCCTAACGATCGAATTAATTTATTTAAGATTAAACGTAATTTAAATAATATGAATTAGCCATATTTAACCATTTAAGTTAAAAAATAATTATTTAATTTTTTTTTATAAAAAATATTATTTAAAAAAAAATACTTTTCTTTTAGATTTTTTAAATAGTTGCTTATTCCTTTATAGAGATGAATCTCTTAGATATCTAATAAAGAGTAAAACACTCTTGTCCAATCAAATTTCATTTTAAGTGAGTTTAGTTTTCGCTATTTTTTATAGTGTTGTTTTTATGGAGGAAATTGCAATTTGTTAACATCTTAGAGGATAAATTATTCGTAGACGTAATTTAATGACAATTTTTTGATTTTTTGTAGAGAATATATCTTGTTAAATTATATTCATAGTGTTTTAATTTTTTGTTATCGATAATTATTAGTTGTTATTTTTTGTTAGCAAATTTGTTCGTGATATGTGATAATGATTTTTTTTAGAAATTTGTGATAATAATTTGAAGATTGTGAATTTAATTGATTTCTTGATATACATTAATAATTAATATTGTCTTCTAGTAATCAAAATGATAAATTTGTCTAATTGTTAGTGTGAAACTTTAAATATGTTGTGATATGGGTAAAAATATGACAAAATGATAATTATTTTTCTTAGTACAAAATATTGTACTTTTTAAAAAAAACTAAAAGTATGTTAGGATATTTGAATTATAATCTTTTAAGTTCAAATTAGTGAGACCATAGGTGGTCATTTCTTGATAGTTAAAATGTAACATGTTGGGCCTTTTTACTTTGTTGTTCGACAATCATTTATACATTTAAAAAAATTCATTTATTTGAAAATTGATTTTTTCCACTTAGTTTATAAATGACCATTGATTCAATAAAATTCAGTTATTCGAAATTTTGACAAGTTAATACAAAGAACATTAATCATGATATAACCTCAATATTTTATATCTTTACAATTTTTTGAAATATATAATAGAAGTATAAACACGTGACGTAAACATGCCCAACAATAAGTTTTATGCATAAGAAAAAAATATATATTAAAAATGTATAAAAATTAATAACAATTAATAACAGAGTACATAGAGACTTATCTAATATAAAAAACATCGTTGAAAATGTATAAAAATAATAATAGAGTATATAAAAATTTCCCTTTATTCCAAGATTGTTAAATTAAAAATTTATTCACTTTTACTTTCTTTTTAATATTATTATTTAATACATATTTTCAAATTATTAAAGGCTAATGTTTCGAGAAATACAATATAAAAAAATAACTAAAATACATTTACATAAATAAGTAGACGTGACGTGATATATTAAAGAGTATAAATTTAAATAAAAGAATATAAAAAAATGACTCAACTATTTCACTACATAACAAAAATATAAGTAAATTAAAAAAATAAATATAATATTTTATAACTAATTAAATAATCAAAAACATAAAAGAACACACACACCATATATATATATATATATATATATATATATATATATATATATATATATATATATATATAAGTGTGTGGTTATATATGTTACATAAAAATGGATGATAAATCATAAGAAAAATATTTATAAAAAAATTATTTTTCATTTTAATTAGGTGATTTTTTAATTAAATTAACTGTTAAATAGGTTTATTTTTACTTAAATTGAATGTATTCATCCAAGAAAGTAAAGAGGTATTGTAATAGGTAATTCATAAAAAATATTTATACATACAATTTTATTTTGTCATGATCATACACGAGATCAATTGAAAATATATTAAATAAAATTACACATAATCTTAGGATTTTACAGTTAAATTTTGATACTAAGTAATATATATATATATATATATATATATATATATATATATATATATATATATATATATATATATATATATAATTTCATGTGAAAAATGAAAACTTATTTGATTATATTGTCTCGTAATAATTAGTGGTAATATAATTGTTAGGAAGATATTAGTGGGATGTTAGATACACTCTAACTATTCTTTCTTTCCAACACCAAGATTGTTGACTGCGATAGCATGAAATCAGGTGGAAAAATTAAGAAAGTTAATTTCATTTTATTGTCATTTAGAATTTGTGTGCCACACTTTTTTAAAAGTGAGAAGAGTCATTTAAAAGGCTTTCATCTCGAGTACCTATTTCTTACTTATTTGTCTAAAAATAATTAATATTTTGTACTTACTGTTTCTTAACGTATATATCTTCTACTAACTTCAATCTTAGACACTCTATACCAAAAAAGTTAATCGTGTCTATGTAAAATTTATCCATAAATAACTCTTAACAAAGTAAATCAGTTTATGTAGACGTACAAATTATTTTCTATTAACTTTCGTGAAATATAATTTTAAGGCTTAAGTACCTTTTTGGTCCTCATTTTCGTAATGTTTATTGTGGATGATCCTCATTTTGACAGAATGTTTAAAATGATCATCATTTTTACCGAATGTTTAAAATGGTCCTCATTTTCGCAATTCGTGTTTTATTTGGTCCTTATCTGTAACGTCGTTTAACATTGTACAGGTGACACAATTTGTATTAAGGTGTGTTACGTGTACTGTACATCTGGCTAATTAACTTTAATTTTTTAATTTAGGAAAAATTTTGCAATTAGGAAAATTTCTTCATCTTCGTCTTTCTTGAGTTCGGATTTGCAGAGGAAACAACTAATACTTACCATTTCATTATTTGATTGCAATTGCGTTCTTCATTTCAATTTTCCAGTAATCATCTCAACAGTTTAGGATGAAATTACAGATTAGGAGGAGACCATGATAGCAGCTATAAACGTCTTAGTTGTTTTTTGGAATTTCTGATGTAGAATTCATTATTAATGTACTGCATTTTGACTTTCCTTAAACTTCGTTCAATTTCACTCTTGCCAAACATTGATGTAGTGCATTTTGATGAAGATGAATTAATGTTATGAATTTAACTTCTTCCAGACTTAGATCAATTTAATTTTTCCCAAGCTTATATCAATATCAGTTACTTCAATGCTCAGATTAAGATGTCATTTTAAACATGTTGGGACTAATATCAACATAGTCAAACTAATTCATTTCTTCATTTAACAATAGTACAAAACAGATTGGACTTTAAAAGATTACACAATAACAGTACGAATAATACAATAACAACACAAGTGAACCATTACTAATTGCAGCCTCTTCTCATCAACCTTCAATGACTTCTCCAAATCATTAATCTGTCTCATTTGTGTCATGATGATGACATCATTTTCATCAACACCACCATTTGAAAAAGTTGCAACCCACATTATTGGAACCACCACTCTGTAAATCAATAAACCAAAAATTAAAACCAATTTATTATTAACACAAAAATAAAAACAGATTGTACCCAAAATTTTCTACCAATATTTGAAGTTCTTGCCATCCTCAAAGTTGTCATCTCTCTGCAGCTACAAATCAGGGTTAATCAATTTCTCGTTAAATCACCAACAGTGCACGAAGTGATACAACACGGTTGCCTCTAACGATTACAACCAAAGGTAAAGGAAGAAGATTGAGACCGTAACATACCTATATAATGAGATTGCAGGAAGAGGAAGATTGCAACAACACCAATTGGGAATGGAGGAACAAGATTGCCAAAACTCACCAACTGCCCAAACATTTCTTACCAAAATCCTAGCTCACTTATTTATCCCCAAATATCTAATTACCACACATGTACAGTACACGTAACACACCCTAATACAAACCGTGCCACTTGTACAATGCTCCATTAATGATTTAAACGGCGTTACAGAAAATGACCAAATAAAACACGAATTGCAAATATGAGGACCATTTTAAACATTCGGTAAAAATGAGGACAATTTTAAACATTCTGTTAAAATGAAGACCATCTGCAACAAACACTACGAAAATGAGGACCAAAAAGGTATTTAAGCCTAATTTTAATTTAAAATCTAAATTCATTTTAGCCATTGTTATAATTATGCTTATGATTATGCTTATGATTTTTCCACACAACAAAATATACATTTAAAAGGTAATATTTATTAGCGTTGAATTCATGAATATGCGTCGCAATACCCAAAATATTTTGGTTTTGGTACAAAAAGAATAATTTCTTTCTTTTAATACAAAAAAAAATATTAGTAATTGTTTTTTTTTAGAGTCAAACTGACTTTATTATTCTTGAAAAAAAATAAAAAATATAGAAAAATGGAAGCAAGTTGCATGAACATGCAACTCAAAATCGATTTGTATACGGCTAGTACCAATCACTTTCTTCCTCACGTGTTTTCTTTCTATGTTGAACACTGTAATTCTTCTAAAAATTTATTTTCAGTGCACCATTCATATCAAAGTTAATGTTACTAAATAATTAAAATCAGTTTAATCATAGTAAAGATATCAATGCTTAAAACATATGCGTGTGTATGAAGATATTCACTTTATATGCTTATAATTAATTTAATAAATGAATAATTATTTTAGAGTTTATAAGATAAGATATGATATCAGTTATAAGATTTATTTCTTGAGTCGTGGTGGTCCTGTGTGTAGCCCAGACTTCTAATTCTAGAGTCAAAGATTCACTTATATTACATTGAAATATTGCCTACTCTTTGCTCACAGTTTTGTCATCTAAATAGAATATTAAAAAAAAATTGATAAAGGATAAAAATGCATTTATAATTACTTTTTTATTTATTTAGAAAAACTGTAAATGCTGCTTACCCTCTAAATATATTGTCACAAGATACTCCACTGTTTTTATTTATCAAAAAAAATGTGACAATTACTTAACAATTATAATTCACTGTCGATGCCATGATTTTCCTTCGTATCTAACACATTTTAAAAATACAAATAAATTGACAAGTTTAATGTGTCATGATGCAAAAATATCTTAATAGTATTGAAAATATCTTCTATTTAGTGTAGGTGAATGCAAAAAGTGCATGAGATAAGGATGAGAAGAAAAATGAAAAAAAGTTGGGGCCAAAACAATAAATTCAAACCCATAATTAGTTGGAAAAGTAGGACAGCTACAGCTTCCAGATTTTGAGGAAAATCAACGATACAACCTCGCAAAATATTCTAGTTTTCTTTTTATATTATTTATTTTGTTTCATAGGTTTCTCTTTTATTTTTCTGTTTCACCCAGACAAAAAAAATTATTGAAAATTTTTTAGCGAGAATAATGAGATAATTTGCAACATCAGACAAACATTAATACATTTTAAGATTAAATCTTTAAGTAAAAGTGATAAAATTAAGAAAGAAATCAAAAATGCCTTTTTAACTGATAGTTTCTTAGTTATAAAGCATCACATTTGCAATGCTTCCTGTATATAAAGTGGATAATTAGATTAATTATTTGACTTCATTAAATTTAGAGAATATATTAAATGGAAAAATTCTTCATTCTTAATATTAGGCAAATTTAATTTATTTGCATTCACAGAAAACCATTTTCTAATTTTACACGTTTCTTATTTTAGAGTAACTAAATAAATAATTAAGACCCACCACGGGGTCATGAAAATCACATGACACATATGACCGGTCAACGTTCGAATACCTCATTTTCCATTTTATCCTAAATATAATTATTTAAAATATCATATTACATGAAAATGTGCTGAACTCCCTCTTTATTTCATTTTCATCGCATTTGTAGTTAGTTATTGGTACGATACGATAAATGAACTCTTATTTTTTTGTCTTAATTGTTTTTCAATTTTAATATATTTAATATAAAAAATAAAAATAAAAAAGGTGATAAGGTGGCAAAATTTGAAAGAAGAACACGTGTGAAAAAGAGATGAAAGTGATTCGTGCGAGGGAATGAAACATTGATAATGGTTTATTTAAGAGAGCGCGTGGCGTTTAGCGTTTAGCAATTACTAAGTATATTAGGTTGGAATGTCAGAATTGCGGCCTTTGAAAAATGCAAAAAATGTTTGCCAATTTACTTGGAATCTCTCTCTCTCTCTCTCTACTTTAGCTCCTGGTTTTTGGGAACCATCTTTTAATTTAGTTTACTTAATTAATAATTGATTATTATTGCTAACACCGGTTTTCTGAAAAACCAATGACTGGTTTCTGGTTTGGGTTGAGTCCTATGGGCGATTCTGCCATGGACAAAGGGTTTCTGTGGTTCCCACCAAACTCCATTTTCAATCTATGTTCATTGAATTTAATGCTTCATTAATTGGAAAACCTTCATCATTAATCATCATTATTTAATCTTAACCAGAATTGTTTAGTGGATTGGATTTGGTCACCACCTCACCAACTTTACTACAATATCCACTTCAACTTTTTCGATCTTGCTAAATGCTTAAATCCTCCATCAATTTTCTTGCATTATTCAAATGTTTTCTGTTTTTTCTTTGTTATTTTTTCCACTTCATTTGAGCTCAGATGAGTCCATTATCATGCTTCATCTTTTTTAATTATCATAATCAGCCTTTTAATACTCGATATAAGTGTATAAAATATATGATATCGTTTTTCGATTGCTATTATTTTTATGAGATGACATAGTTAATGATTAACCCGTGCCTAGTTTAAGTTAGTCCATATCATTTCTTACATCGACACATTTATGTATTTTTATGGATAATGTTGTATTATTATTTTTAATTTTAATTATTATAGTTGTTTCAGTTAGTCGCACGAGTAACTGTTTTAATTAGTATTCTTTAATAAGATTATATGTATTTTTAGGTTTTGATATTTTTTAAACCTATAGTGTGAGACTAACTGATGTTCCTTATTTAGTTGCATGTAGAGTTATTTATCCTTTTAAAAAAATATTATGTGGAATTAAACAACATCTTAGTAAATTTATTTTATTATAATTTAAAATTTTAATTAAAGGTCGTTTTTCAAGTTATTTAAAAATGATGTTAAGATGAATAAATAATGTTATTGTTAAAAGTTAAAGAGGAATAGAAAATCTTATATCGAATACAAAAGTTCCATTTTCAGAAAATAATAAGATATTTTAATGAAGTTGTTTATGAATTTCTTTTTGTCTATCCAAGTGGAAATAATTTTTAACGACATTATAAAAATATATTTATGTGTATCTTTTGTTTAAAAAAAAAAAAAACATTTCCTTATCTAAACTGTTTGTTTTTGAACCAGTGGTATTACTTTAGTCATAGCAATATTTTAAAAATAATATCATCACGAATAACATTAACTAGCATAATATCACGTCCAAAACACTTGAGAATAAGAGATGAAAGTTTTCCCCCTTGAGGATCGAATATTAATAATGCGAAGATAAATAGCTAATAAATTTTTAGAAAAATTTCAATAAAATTAACTTACAATTTTAATTTATGAAAGAACTTTTCTTATTTTCTTCTCAGATTTTCTTATTAATAATGCGAAGATGTCAGGTTTTCTTTGCTCTGCTAAGATCACAGATATTTCTGTTATCATCATGAAACACTCAACAAGGCCAAAATAGGATCTCAATTATTCTTTTCTTACCACACATTATTCGTACATAAAGCTGATATTGGTTACAATTCAAACTTTATCCAAATAAAACATTACAAAAGTAAATTAATTCAAAATGGAAATATTGAAATTTTTTATTTTTTTTGAATTTGTGAAATTATTTTGAAATACATGTTAGGTATTAAAACGAGGTAAATCTAGTGATCTAACGCTTTAAAGAACTGAAAAATATGCATCATACATATTTCAGAAACTCTTAAAAAATGAAAAAATAAAACCCTATCACGCGAGGGAGAGGGGAGATGGAACACTTTACTCAAATAATTAAAGAGTATTTTTAAAATTTAAAAAAAAAAAATTGAAGTGCAAAAAGAAATTTTGGAGAAAAAAAAAATCCCTATATCATATGTTAGACGGAACTATTGTGTTTGTAACCATGGGCCAACCTCATGATGGGCTAACCATTCTATTTCTACAATTTACTTGTTTATAATAACATTATCAGACTCTTTTTTGTAATATTTGCATTTTGTTATTTAATTTTCTTATTCCAATTGATTTATACTATTTTTATTGCAAAAATAATTTTGATATACAATTTTCTAATTTTAATTTCAGGTGATTGAGATATTTTGATAATTTCTATAAATGTTAGTTTGCTTTTATTTTATTTTTTTATATCTTGAAAGGTGAGTGGTTGATGGAAAGGCCCATTTTGTGGCAACTCGCAAAGAGTGGATTCAGCTATATTAGTTTTACTTAAAATGGTGTAATCAGTGTAATTTGTGAAAAGATCAAATAGACCCAAAGAATAATTTATCATTGCACTTGTATTTTTATCTGTTATAATGAGTTGACTCTTTATAAAACTCCGCAAATGGCTATTAAGAGTGTATTATTAAAATTACAATTGAATTTAAATAAATAATAATCTTTTAAGACAAAGTTAAAACTGTTTGAAGTCTTTTTGCTTTTTCATTACTGAATCTCTTCTTATAAAGCATTTTTTTATTGCCTTCATCTTGAAAAGAAACATTTCATCATTGAGAAAAATGAAAGGAAAAAGAATACAAACTGAAATATACAAAATGAGTATTTACATTATTGTTTTTTGTTATATTACATTGTTTGATTGCGTTTATATAATCTTTTAATAGTCTTTTAATAAGAACACGTTAACTTGAACGTATCATGATTTTTGCCCAGAGTATTTTAATATTTTTCAAGTATTAAAATCATCCTCCTTTTGTTCTAATTAATGAAAATATAAAAAATTACCGATAAGAGTGGACAAACTAAGAATAAAAAGATAAAGTATTGAAGTAAAATTAATAAAAATAACTTTTATTATACTACATCAGCCTTCGATTGTCATTTTTATCTAAATATTTTATAAATTGTATTTATCAGAAATAAATGTCAGTGCATAACATGATAATTTTATAGCAGTGCATTTTCTTCTTTTCTATGCTTTATCAATTAAGTGAACTAAAAAAAGAAAAAAAGAAGACACGATTGAAAATATAACTAAGTTCTTAATATTTTATTTTTTATTATTGTGTTTATGTATATATTTTTTTTTCTAAATAACACTAACCTGAAGAAAATAGCGTGGAAAGAGAGTAGTAAGCAAATCAGGAACCCTAACTTGAAGTTGGAAGAGGAAGAAGAAGAAACAATGTCTGGTGTGAAGAGAGCACTGAGGCAGTTTACGTTCGGAAGCGGCAAGACCGCCGGCAGAAACTCGTCGGGGCGCATAACGTCGTTTCACAGAGGCGGCGGAGCTAAGCGGCTGCAACGAACCGTCGATCTCAAACGGAACACCACTTCTTCCCTGGGTGTCGTCGAACGGATCGAATACGACCCTAACCGTTCTTCCGACATCGCACTCGTTCGCTGGGTACACGGTGTCTACCACCGCCAACGTCGCGACGCCGCCGACGCTGCCGGCTCGTCCAAGCTCCTAGCCCTCAATCCCTCCGTCACTGACAGTAACAGCATTCGTGGCGTGTTCGCGCTCAATTCGATGTTGCCGCGCGTTGGAACTTCCACTAGAGACGTTTTCCTGTCTGCGTTCTCGTCCAAGGCCAAGGGACGGGATACGAAATCGGAATTGGAATCGGTTTCTTCTCTCGGATTGCCGCGGATCGCGGTTGCGGCCTCGAGAGCTCCATTCTTCGCGCCACGTGGGAAAGGGGAGGAGACGTTGGAGGTTCGGAAGTGGAGAAGGAATAGCGACGCTTGGGCGCATAGGAACAAGCGTAAAGTGGCGGTCTCGTGGCAAATCATCGCGCGTTGAGTTGATGCTATTTTGAATTGTAAAATCTAAACTTCTGTCTCTTTGCCTTTTTTAATTTTGTTTTTGGCTGATGAATTGTTGGTTGAGATTGTGCTTCTCTGAATGTTGAGGCGTAAGGCTTGGATTGGTGAGTAGTGTTCAGTTTGTTTGCTCTGGCCTGGTTGGTATCGCTAGTGAAAGCGAGAGAGGGATAGGAACTGAATGATTAGTTTTGTTTTTCTGAACTGGAAATAATCAGTATCTTTGGAACAGAAATTAAGACCGGTAACTGAAATTTTATTGTTGTACGTAATATTGTGAAATTTGAAGTGCAGAACAGATGGCTGTGTCATTTCCATTCCATTCTTGTGTTTTGAGTGAATATGCTTGTGGCACTTCCCCTAGTTTGAGTTAATACTTTAGCGGGAGATGATATAGCCATTTCTCCTTTTCAATTTAAGTTCACCCTCACCCCTTTGCCTCTCATTGTAAAATATTGAGAGGTGGTGGGGGTTTGTTACTTACCGGTTTCGGGATCTGGAATTGTTGAGGTTCCGTTGGTGAACATGTTGAGGATTGCACCTAGCACTGTTTTTTTCTCAGGTATAGATTATATATATGATATTTTATAGGAGTTTAGGTATGCATCTTTTGCAAATTTGTATTTTTTTTAATGATTCTATCTAGCCTCTCATCCGCTTAGGAATTTAGGCATTTGTCACGGCTTGGGGATACTGTTCGGTGATTGTTTTTGCACGAACATTGGTAACCTGAAAATCTTGTAACCAAGTCCAGATCCCTAAAATACAGGGGAACTACGAAGGCTATGTTCAATGGCACATTATTATCTGCGCTAAGAAATTGATTGTCTACTTGATATCTTTTTTTGAGACGTAATAGTTTTAACTGAAATTTCATAATATGCCTATTGGTGGAACCAAGAAATAAATTGTGCTGCAGCACTTTTTTTTTGTGACTGAAATTTCATATGATGTTCTTTGGATTATTTTAAAACCTTAGTTGGAAATGTTTTCTGATTATGATTCACTTTACTCTTATGTCTCATTCCTATTTTCATGGTAAGGGTGCATTGTGGCGGGTGTTGTCATCGTGAGAATATTGGAAATTATCCTATAATTCTATTACTTATTTTTGTTGGATTGAATTGATAATTACTATGCTAAAATATAACTAATAGTTAGGATGTACCTCTTTTTCATTGTTACTTGATCCATTTGACCTCTTTCATAAAACACTTGATGCAACTCACAACAATATTTCCATCAAATTTGTGACCTTCTCTTTAATATTAATTGTTAGATTGAGTATTTATCACTAGATCAAAAGTATAATAATTAGGGTTTAATTTTGTCTTAGAATAATTGATGTAATTTGCAACAATCTCTTTATTGACAATTGTTCCACTAAAAAATTGAATTTGTGACCTTATCTCTGGTATTAATTGTTCAATTGGGTATTTGTCATTTGGTTAAAAGTTATATTGACAATTGTTCCACTAAAAATTGAATTTGTGACTTTATCTCTAGTATTAATTGTTCAATTGGGTATTTGTCATTTGGTTAAAAGTTATAGTTAATAATTAAAATGCAATTCTTTTCACTTAAGGTATAATACAATTTAAGAGTCGTCGTGATTTGATTGTAACTTGATATATTTATATTCGCCTTTGGATAATTGATGCATCATGTAGTAATTTCATTCCCCCTCCAACTTGTTTTCTTTTGAAATACTTTTGAATTTTAAAGTATTCCCATGAATATTTAATTCTTAACCAACATGTTTTTAATTTACCCAGGTAAACCATTTTCGTTGTTGCATTCCTGGAGATATCATTGTTGGAATTCTAATTATATATTTTGGATACAATGCCCACCTTAAGTCTTAAGACGTAGTTCGTACCAAAAAGATAAGTGCAAAATTGAATATATGGGTCATGTTTCTATCGTACTTGAGGAAATAATGGGAAATCAAATGCTGCTGCTACTACTACCTGCTGTTAACGTCCAGATGCCACTGCTCTAATATTAGAAGTTTATTTTGGGTGAATAAATTGTTGATAAATATAGCCAAATAAAGGTTCAGTTGTCTGTTGCTAGTTGAGCAAAGAATTAATTTCTCTTCATCAAGTTATTACAGCATGTACTGAACTTTTTAAGAAGATTAAATGTGGTGATATTTTGGTAAAGAGAATTGTTTTTTAAAGAGGATTAGGCAGTGATCTAACCAGCAAGGTAACCTATTCAGGTGGTTGTGGTTTGTCTTTCTGCAATAATCTTATGTTATACGTGATCATGTTATATGTGAACAGAGAAGAAAACTTTTGAATTGTTTCATCATGTTTAACTTGCATATAGTTTTTGCATATAGTTTTCTGGGGAGAGAGAAACTAAATCAATAAACTTATGTTGGCCCTGTCTATTTTAGGTTCTTCAAAGAGCAGCACTATCAGGGAGAAGGTTTCCAAAACGTGGGATTTGATTAGTACAACCAAGAACATTGGTTTTTGGAGCTGCTTCGGTACATTTTTTTCTTTTCAAAGTACATTTTTAACAAAGACCCAAACTTGCTTTGTAAAATAAACACAGGCTCACTTGTTCCGCAAAAGCATTAACCATTTATTGCATGTTTGTATTTTAATTAGAGACTTGTAGAATAAGGTGAGTTATTATCAGTTTAAGTAAATCTTGATGCCAAGCAATATGACGTGTGACTAGATGACTAAATTTACTTCATATATATGTAATGGAAGACACCTAAAATAGTTCAACTGAATCTTACCTTGATTATTGATCCAACTTAATCTCTTAATATCTCTCAATTAGTATACTTAATCTACAATCCAAATTTTATTTATACTCTAATCAATTCTAATTTCCACATTAGCTTATATAAAGGCTGTTTTTTCTTCTCTAAATCAATATCTGTGTATTCCTCAAATTCTTAATTCTTAATTTTGGTACATTCTTAAATTCATGTATCATATTCTTATATATTTTTTAATGTTAACTACGACACTTTTCGTCAATATTAACTAGTTTAATTCTTTACCAATGCAAATTAAAGAAACTTTCAAATTACATTCATAAAATGAAAAATAAATTTAAAGCATCAACATCGTAAAAGTAACTATCATCCATGACAATTTAAATAATTGTAATTGATTTCAACAAAAAGTAATTTTAATTGACCTCTATCAAAATTATTTTTATCAATTTCCGTTGAAACAATCTTAAAGAACTTTAGTTGAAAAATAACATTAATTAAAATCGACTTAAAAAAGAAGTCAGCAGTATAACATTAATTGAAAAATAACATTAATAATTTTTTAATATTTGCATAATTTTATTCATTTTATAGCAATTGAAATACTCTACCAAAATAAATAAATAAATAAGTTAAAATTCAGTCAATGTAAATTATCTAATTAATTAATTTTTCATTAATTAATTGAATTGATCTAGGTAATTATAAGCGGGATGGAAGATGTAATTAGAATGCTTTTGTGTTGCTACGAGTGGAGATCAAAGATAAGATGTTCGCTTTAGATCTTTGAAAAAGGAAAAATCTAATTTTTTTAAGTACTAATATTCTTCTATTAAGTTAATTATAAAAATATGTTTAAGAAAAATTGTTTTAATTTTTTTTAGTATTAATATATTTTTATTAAATTAATTATAAAATTATGATTAAGATAAAAAAGACCTAAAAAATTTGGTACAAATATACATTTTTTAAATTAATTATAAGTTTATGTTTGATAAAAAAATTTAATTAAACTATAATTAATGCATCTTATATTTTATTTGTATTAAGACGATATTAAATGAGTTAAAATATTTTTCCAAAAATTATAATTTTGTTTAGGAGATTAGTTATTTTTATTCCCTTATAATCAATTTTGGTTTTATTTTTTTTATACTTTTTTTTTTTTACTTTAATTGGGATTCTACTTATTTTTTCTGTCTCTTTGTGATTTTAATTTGGATTCTATCTTCTTCTTTTATCTTTATATGATCTTAATTTTGATTTTATTTTCTTCTTTTCTGTCTCTGTCTGACACTCCTCTTATACTTATTCAACTCTTGGTCTCTCTTTGTTTTATTCTATTATAGAGTTCTTCTTTTTAGAGTTTTGACATACTTCATTCCTTTAATCTCATACTGTTTGTGTGTACTAATATTTTAATTCTCGTTATTGGTTAATATATTTTTCGTTGATGTTGTTTTTATTCTATTTATTGGATTTGTGTTAGGATTAAAAATGTGTTTCTATTGCTTGGTTTTGTTTAGAGATTAGGGTTTAGTGTTCTAGCTGAAAAGTACAATAATTTTTTTTATTAATGATTGATCTCAAAATAAATTTTACAGTTTTATGAAATAGTTAAGACTTGATATTTCAATATACTACAATATTAAGCTTACTTTCTTGACAACTAGACTCAGATTTTGTTGTTTTAACTCATTCTTTTTATATACTTATTTTTAGTAATCTTTAATATATTATAATATTTATTTTATATAAAAATATAGATATGTCAACTAGAGAATTTGAATAAAGATAAAAAATACATAAGAAGAAAAAAGGCAAGACTTTAATTTCATCGCAAAAAGGAGCTATGAATAAATTTATAAAAATAGATAAGAAAAAATGAATTACATAATGATGTTGTGCTCTTTGAATGAACAAAAAATAACAATATAAATATAGATGAAAACAATAATAGAAAAGAAGTAGTTGGTTTGAGTTTGAGAATGATAACAATTAAAAATATATAAAAAGGTTAAATAAATTAACCTTATTATTTATTAAAAAAAAAGAAATGATAAATATAATTAATTTTGACAATTTAATAAATAATTTTTACATAAAAAACTTGAAAAGTAAATTTTAAATGAAAGACCTTATTATTAAGTTTGTTTTTGGCCTTCCAAGCCCTTGAACCGTCCTTGGATGAGTGTTGAAGAAAATGCACAGTCTCTACTTCTGAGAATCACAATACTAACATAGAAATAAATATACAACAATATACGTGAAAATTCCAAATTCAAATATGGAGAAAAACTACCGTCGTTGTTTAATGACAACCAAAGAATAACACTATGTAAAAATATGTACAACACATAGATCACTCTCCCATATCCTTTGAATTCAAGTACATCCACTATCTCCAAAACAATAATTTAACCCAAATTTCAGAACACTCAACTACAAGAATATAAGAAAAGTTAATTACAAACTTTAAATGCTTTTAACTAGGGTAAGAAATACCATGGACTTATAGTCTATTATATAGTTACTATCACACACTCCCTATCTTATCATAGATGATGTGAGACTTTTTAAGACATTACTTTTATTATATTAACGAGAATCAAGGAATCGGTTACAAGCTGATTTTGCATACTTCCATATGCGTGAGGGAACCGGTTATGCATGTAGATGGCAAGGCTGCATGAAGGTGGTTCAGCAAGTGCATAGAATGTGAGGTGGGGTTGTCTGAATATGTGAAGGTGCGGGAATTGGTTCTGGGGTCTTTCAACCTTCGGAAGTGTTTGACAATTGGATATTGAATGTGTTTGACCATTGAGTATATATAATATAATAATAATAATAATAATAATAATAAATAAATAAAAATAAAAATATATTAATTTTAACTATAAGAATAAAATAATAATCTTGCATTTTAATCTATTTAAACATTTTTATTCTATCACATCTATCACATCTTTCAAAATCTTTCATTAACTTTACCTTATCCACTTTTATTTTTAAATTTTTTAAAAGAAACAATATAAATTTAACCTTCAAATATATCAAATCCATTAACTCACTCTTCCCAAAATTCATCTTTGGATAAGAACACAATATAACTGATGGATATTTGAACCGGGATTCACTTGGGATATATAACACATAATTCAACTTACATGAGAACAGATAGAGCTTTCAAGTCAAAATCGACAATAAATTTATGAGTTTTCTTTTTTTATGTGATGTTTAATTTACTTATTTCTACTCAACTTGAAAAATTATACTCAAATTTAAATTTTCGATAAAAAATAAGATGTAACAATAACATTATTCCAATTAATAAACAAATTAAATGACAAAAACTTAAATAAAAAATATACAAATTTTAAATACTTATCATAAAAATGTAATAAAATTAAATAAAAATGCTCAGTTTTATAAATAACTTAAAACTTTCTTAAATCTTACTTTTAGTATTTAATATTATAGATTAGAAGATTATTTATTATGAAAAAAAGAAAATAACATGCACTTCCACTATTTAATGTAGTAAAATTTGAAAGACTCTTCGTTTCATAAATAGAAACAATCTTCCTAGTTACCTTGTATACAAATTTATTATAGTTGTTAAATGTTTAAACATTATGTTTTTATTTTCCTTTTTGTCTTAAAATTTACAAGTTTGGATTTTTTACTGGTTATTTTTTGTTGTTCCTCTTCTGTGTTTTCAAAATACATTGATTATCATTAATTTTAAACTTTTAAAATGTATTAAAATTATTTTTAAAGTACCAGAATAGTATATTTTTAATACTCAGCAGAAAACAACATATAAAACTCATTATAGAAATTGGACTTACAAACTACACATTTTTTATGTAATTATGTTATAACACCACTATAATTCTAGACACTTCATGATATCTAAATTATAAAGAAATTTGATTATCTTTTAAAATTATTAATTTAGTTTATTTAACCCCGATCATTATACAAAATATATTAAATAACTTTTTTTTACAACAATTTATATACAATTATATTTTTACCTTTATTACATGATTCATTAGTTATTTTATTTATTTTCTTTTATATCTCCTCTTTTAAATGTGTAGGACTAGAAACAAAATGCACAAAAGGTATCTATGAAATCAATTTTACTTATTAATATTAATGATATATATAAAGTAAGAGTTCAGTCATATTGTTACATTTGGAGATCAAGTAAGATAAAAGAAAAAAAAAAAAAAAAGAGAGACATTTAATACATGATTAAATGAATTAATAAAATGTTGATAATAAATATATGATCTCTTGCTTAGTATTGAGATATACATTTGTTAATGTTTCTTACATTATCTACTTTCTCTGGTGATCATACAGAAGAATTTGATGGCTTCTTTCACTATTTCCCCTGCTTCACTGGTTGGGAAGAAGAAGGTTTTGTTCATAATGGGTGCAACTGGAACAGGTAAGACCAAACTCTCCATCAATTTGGCCATGCAATTTCCCTCTGAAATCATCAACTCTGACAAAATCCAAGTCTACAAGGGTCTCGACATCATCACCAACAAGGTTTCTGAGTCTGAACGTTATGGCATTCCCCATCACCTTCTTGCCATCATCGACGATCCTGATTATGACTTCACCGTTGATGACTTCTGCAACCATGTCCTTCTCGCTCTTGATACCATCATTCAAAATGGACACCTACCCATTATCGTGGGTGGCTCAAACACTTACCTCGCAGCCATGCTCGAGGATCCTAACATTGGTTTTCGTTCTAAATATGATTGTTGTTTCATCTGGGTCGACGTGTCTTTACCAGTGTTGTTTCCGTATCTGGACAAAAGGGTGGACGAAATGGTTGATGCAGGAGTTGTGGATGAGATTCGAGAAGCTTTTGTTGCTGGAGCAGATTGCAGCCGTGGGATTAGAAGAGCCATTGGGGTTCCTGAGCTTGGAGAGTTTTTCCTTGTGGAGAAGGAAATAGACGACGAAACTCAGAAGGAGAAGATGCTGCAACATGCTATTATGAAAACCAAAGAGAACACTCGTAAGTTGGCTGAGAAACAACTCTCGAAGATCCGAAAGATGAACCATGAATTGAAAATGTTTAGGTTTGATTCCACACAAGTTTTTGAGGCTGTTCTAAAAGGAGTGGATTATAAGCAATTGTACGCAGAGCTTGTGTTCATACCAAGCATAGAGATAGTTAAACAATTTCTTGAGGAGACAACTGCTGTGAAAAAGACATCATCTCAAAATGCTGAACAAGTCCCGATTTGTGTTTAACGAAATAAGTGATTTGATTAAGGATCATGTTAATGGAGTTAGTAATGAATAATAAAAGAAAAAAATATAGAGGCAAAATTATATTAGATGGTAGGTAGGTGAAAGATAAATTATGATGTTTAGGGTTTGCTTTTATATTTTTTTTTTCTCCTTACAGATCCTTGTCTACTCATGGTGATGAGTAATATTATGAATAAAATAAGTCTTTTGTTTTTTCACATAGAATTCTTTTTTAGTCTTTTATGTTATTTTAGGCTATTAATTTATGAACAGATATATCATGATTGAATAATAAATAAATTGACATAAATGTGAAACACTTGTACACAATAATCAATCGATTTTGAATGTAGTAAGTGGTTTTATAATGATTAGATTAAAAGTCTTAATGATGATGTTTTATTTGTTAAAAGATTAAATTTTACATCTTCAGTACATGCATATTAAATTCATATTAAATATTTTAAGTTTTAATTAATTTTAAATTAAATGTAGTGATCAGTTGTTCTTGTATACTTAAAGAAATGTATTAATATATTAAAAAAACAAAATTTATATTTATAATTAGTATTATGAGTTTTATTTATTATATATTATTTTAGGTTATTTTGATAAATAATCATTTAATGATTAAATAATACGGAATTTGCACGTAATTAAAAGATATTTAATATTGGCAAGGCAGAATACAATTTTGTGGAGTAAGTTGATATTTCATATTTCATATTTCTGCATTTTATTTTTTGGAATGCGTTTTGACATGTTGAGTTTTTTTTTCCTGTAATGGAGTTTTTTTCCATGAGTTTAACAACTTAATTCAATTTAAAAACCACCTCTTATGAGTGTTGTTAGAGTGTTCAAGTAACAATGTTCAAATGTAATTCAATTTAAATACTACCTTATATAAGTAGTGTTATGATTCTTGTATATTATACACTATATATTGTTTTAGGTTATTTTGATAAATAAACATTTAATGATTAAATAATTTGATTAAGTAATACGGACTTTGTACTTAATTTAAAAAGCATTTAACAATTATTCATCTCAATGTTTCCTTTTATATATACAAGATTATTATTAAATAAAAGTATATACATAGGAGCTATCGCGTCAGTATATACATATTTTTTAGATTTGAATGATAATATCTTAGTAGGTGATAATAATGCAATATTATTAAGTTAATATATAAAATAAATTTATATTTATTAAAAATGAAGTGAAATGTTAAAAATAAAGTAAAATGAATAGAAAATTAATTGTTGATGAATAAAAAAAAAAGAAAAACAGTTTTATAGAAAATAGGTAAAAATAATCATTAATTTTAAAAATTTTAATAAATAATTATATTGTAAAAGATAAAATTAATATTATGAAATGTGAATAAAAAAGAGAATATCTTTATATATTGTTATAGATACATACACGTAAGTTAAACATAAGTGAATTTAAAAGAATGTTATTTTCTCACTAGAATTGCCAAAGAGGTAATATTAAGGATAAGAGTATTATTTAGATAATTGACAGATAAATATTTAACGATTAAATAATATGTTGGGTTGTTTGAAAAAGAGAGCCGATACTTAATCAAGAAAATTTGGATCGAATAATAAATTACGAACTAACCTAACTTATATATAACATATGTAGTCTGCAATCTATATTTTTAAGCCAATGATTTTATAAGTTTTGTTTTCTCATTTATCTTCTAACTCATATTTACTCAACGGTGGAATTTAGACAAAAAATTTATGGGTGTGAAATTATATTTTTTAGGGTTAAATATGTTTTTGTCTCTCAAGTTTCAGTAAATTTTGGAATTAGTCCCTCATCAAAACTTTATACCAATTTAGTCATTCATCTTTCAAAATGTGTGAATTTAGTCATTTTAACCAAATTTTGTTAAGTTTATCTGATGTTTCAAGTGCATTTCATGATAGTATTTAAGTTAACATTGAAGCAAAAATGTGTCAAACAGTGTAAATAATTTAAATACTATCATGAAATGCGCTTGAAACGTCAGATAAACTTAACAAAATTTGGTTAAAAGGACTAAATTCACGCATTTTGAAAGATGAAGGACTAAATTGGTCAAAATTTTTGATGAGGGACTAAATCCAAATTTCACTGAAACTTGAAGGACCAAAATCATATTTAACCCTATTTTTTATGTATCAATTATTATTTTTTAATTAAAAAAAATCTTTATTCCATCTCTTCATTTCTTTTATAATTGAATTAAAACTAAAGTTTATTATAATATTTTTTTCAATATGGACTAGCAGAGTACTTGTTAAACAAATTTCAAATTTATTATATGTAACACTATAAATTTATAGAGCTTTTTTTTTTTTTTTACATTTTTCTAATTTTTGAACTTATGAAATTTCTCAAGTTTAGTTAATGTAGATGCATTTTTTTTTTCATTTTCACTGCAAACCTCTCTCTTACAAAAGAAACAATACTTTTACCCTAAATCTTAAATCCTAAATCCTAAACCACATAAAAAAAATAGGTTGTTTCAAAAAAATAAAGTTAGAAAATGATCTTTAACTCCTCAATTTTAATGTGATGAAAATTGATTTTGAAAATAATGAAACATTAAGATTCAAAATTGAGATAGAAAGAAGAGGTGAGAAAGAGATTGAGGTGTGGAAGACATAGAAACAAAAAAGAAAAAGAAGAAAAACCAAAATGTTGTTTTCAAGTTTTAAAAGAAAATTCTTAAACTAACTTAACGTACATAATATATTATATTATTAGATAGATTTCGTTTTATGTTAATTAGGAAAATATATCGTATTATTTATTAAGAAAATATAATGTGTCAATTGTTTATCAGAAAAATATAGAGATGGTTTGATATCAATACATATTGTTGATATAATTTATAACAATATCTCTATTTACCATATTTATGTTTAATTATCATATATATTTATATCACTCTTTATTATAAATATATACAAAGTAATTACATGATAATAATTATTAACTTTTAATTTTAACCATTTACGTATAATTTAGTGGTTAAAATTGATTGTACTCCCCCTTTCAAAATTACAACTTTCCCCATGCCTCTATTACACACACCAATTTCATGTCTATCTCTTCCAAAGACAAATTAGATTCTTTAACTAATTATCATTTTTACTAAAAGAATGTGAATGGAACTAGCAGGTCATATCAGGGAATTTCTTTTGCGATGCACCAAAATATTTGCTTGGTTCTACCTTGTCATAGCAGCCAAATTCACCTCTTTCTATTTTATATAATTTCTTTCTTAACACATTGCACACTATTTATTCTCTACTTAGAACGCAGCCACATAAGAAAATGGCATTACTACGCGCTTCAGTTTTTCGACTATGGTGGCTACCAAACGCTGTTCAAATTTTCTACTTTTGTTAAAATATATTATGTTGGCTTACCAAGACCAATCCTACGTTTTTCTACAACTTCAACCAGCATAGTACTAAATAAATAATTCACATAACTTATGGCAATAAGATAAGGTTTTTGACCTTTCCAATTCTAATAAACCAGTTGCATGAGAAGGGGTCATATCCCACATAGTGGACCCTTATGAAAAAGGACCAGTTTCCAATAGAAATCATCAAACATTCTAGTATTTATGTTCCAGAAAGGAACCAGATACGAACTACTCAAACATAGGTTAGGCCAATTCAAAACAAATAATGACTGTCAAACTCATATTTATTATTCTGGGGACGATTTCATTTATATCTGACAACAAACATTATCTCACACAATAAACTCTCAACTCTGCTACTATAGTCGTTTACTCATATAAGAGTCTTTTTTGATCACAAAATCCTTATCATTCTTCACCCCTTTTTTACACATAAACAAGGTATCACCAAATTCCATTCATAACACAACATGGGTCTGCTTGGAAAAAGCTTCACTTCCAAAATGAAAAGCATCACCACACTTGCTGTTTCTAGGATTGTTATCTTGAAGAATCAGCACAAAGCTCGAGCATCTTATGCTCGCTCTGATGTTGCTCAACTCTTAAACCTTGGTTACCATGACCCTGCTCTGCTTCGTGTAAGTTATTGCTATCAATTCTCTACTGAATTTTTATTACTGTCCTTGTCCTTGCCTTCAGAATAGACTCATCAACACTGTTTTTTATGTTTTGGAATATGTAAAAACAATTTTAATATACTAATATCAGTGTATATTTAATGTTTAGCAGAGGACTGTAAAAAAAATCAATAAAGAATCTGAACTCAGAAGTATTCTCTTTCTCTCTTACACATAAATATATTGAATTTATCTTTTACTTGTTAACAGGTGGATCAATGGATAATAGAACAAAACATGTTGGAGGTGTTTTCTATGATAGAAAGCTATTGTAATTTCCTGAGAGAAAGAGCTGAAGCTCTTGAAACCAACAAGTAAGTTTTCTTCTCTCCTTGCTTGTACAGCTGTTGAGTGAATCTTGAAGAAACACCAAACTGAAGTGGTGATGAATTATTTAACGATGCATGCATTTCACTGTCTTAATTTGCTAATTTAGCATTTTTTGAACATGTGTAGGGAGTGCCCCGTTGATCTCAAGGAAACATTATCTAGCCTTATCTTTGCATCCTCAAGGTGTGGAGATTTTCCAGAGCTGCACAAGATAAGAGAGATTTTAACATCAAGGTTTGGGAAAGAGTTTGCAGAACATGCTGTTGAGTTGCACAAAAATAATAGAGTGAACTCTAAGGTGCTGATCAGTTATTGCACAGAGAACTCATTTCAAGAGAATTTTCCATTATTCTGATAACTTTTGCTTGGTTTGTGTAGATGATACAAAAGCTTTCACCAAAACGCCCCACCATGGAAATCAAAATAAAAGCTCTGAAACAAATTGCTTCAGAAATTGGAGTTACTTTGCGTTTGGAGCAGGAGCCTGTATTGATAAATAAAGTAAGAGCACCTTGTCTCAAAAAGAAATCACACTATGCACTGAACTGTGATATTGACACTGAAACCAATTTTGTTACACTATTTCAGGACAAATTGAATGTTGAACGAAGACAAGATGAACGTGAGATCAGAAAAAATAGTGTTGATGATCATCACAATAAAGTTAATATCCAAAATAATCCAGAAAAAACAATTCAGCATGAGCTTGTATCTAATAGGAATGAAGAAAGGAAGAGACACACTGATACAGCTGCTGCAGCTGAAAAAGCCTTAGAATCAGAATCTTTTGAGATTGAAGTTAATAAACACTCAAATCATGCTATTGAACTAAAAGCATCGGAAAGGAGGGAAATTAAAACACTTGCATGGGAAGACTTCCAATTAAGTCTGAATCCAAGAGATAAGATGACAGCAATATCAAAGAATGCAGTGTTAATTTCCGAGGAACATGCGGAGGAAGCAAATAGAGAGGATAACAATGATCACAACAGTAATTCTGATGCAGCCACAGAAAACGAACACTTCAAATCCAACGAAGAAAGAGTTTACGCTTCTTCCAACGCTATAAAATGGAATTCACAGAGGTCTCAATCTGATCCCACTCAACATCCTTTGGCAGCAAGACATGTGATGGAAACTAGCAATCATGAACATGTGGATTGGAAGATGATGTCAGTGAGGAGTAGATGATCAAAAGGTGACTAACAAGTATGGAGGATTGGAACATATTTTTTTCTTCAAAAGTGTACAAAAGGAAAAACCTCAAGTGAAATAAAATAAAAAGCCAGTTTGTAAGGAAAGATGTTTCTCTTTTTATCTGCTAAAAATATATAAAATGGAAAATACTTAGAGAGATGTTGCAATCCTTTTACATAAACAGCAGAAGGAAGCATAGAAAAACATGTTAAAAGATATAAAATAAAAACTACAAAAAACTGTGTCAGAGAGAATCGTACTCTCATATTCTATCATTTTAACAAATCCCTACTCAACTTATTTAGTCACTCTTTGGAACCTATTAAAACCTACACAACTCTTTGTCGTTCATGTGTTCAGCTGGTTTTATTTCCAAATTCTGCAGAACACGAGTGGGGAGTTTTTATAACAATATCTCATCATTATTCATGTTATTTGGAGTGAAGATGAATCAGTAGAACGAAAAATTGAAGCAATCAAATTCCAGTTAATTTTTATCTGTCAAGTTACCCTTTTAGTCGCTGTATAAGCAACAGAGATCTTTACAAATAGGTCCTTCATCTCATAGAAAATATTTGTGAGCAATACAACGATCAATGAACAAAGTATTAATCAGGGTTAAGGGTGAAACATCCATCCTTGTCAAACACAAAATGAATCGTAAAAAAAAGAACACAGGATGCAATTTCCCTTCGAAATTAATGAGACAACAACTCAACTTCAGAACGTACTCCTGACTCCCGAGTCTATTTTCTTCTGATAATGTGTGTACATGACTAGGTCCTCAAAGAGAGATCCAAGTATCTAAGCTTATTTTTTAACCCAAAAGGTTAATGGTAAAATAAAGCAGTGACACAGAGGCTTTCAATTAAAATTTACTCATTGAAATCAAATAAGTTAAACAATTCACTCAGTCCTTATTCAAGTTTTAATTTCTACACTAGAAAACAATAAGCTTTAGACCTTTCAAAGCCTTTTCAGCAAAGTTCATTACCGCAAGAAAGATTTTTACAAACAGAATGCCTTCTCTTGAATTAGAGAGAGGGGCCAAAACCATGGCAGACAACATGTAAGGACTACAACTCACAATTTTATCAAACAAAATCTAAAACTTCATATGTGTACAAGAATCGAGAGAACATTTTAACTAATAAAATGTGACAGACAGAAAACCAAAGGTGGAGAGAACTTTGGGATAAGTTGATTAATAGTAATATTAGTTAAACACATGTCGGTATACAAAACCAGATAAAGAACATACAACAGAACAACATGAACATTAAAATGGGAAACATCTTATTATTACAAAACATCACCGATTACCCCAACCCAATAATACAAGAGCAAAAAATGTTTGAAATATGTTCGAAAAGCAGAATTGAGGTCAGGATAAGTTGCCACCACTCTGCTGCCACAAATTGATGATATCAGTGGCTTGATTGAGTAGAATAATCATCTGCTTTTGGGAGATCCAAGGCTTGCTTTCAAGCAACTCCTTGAGCTCTTCCCAAGCATCTTTTCTGGGCCAAAAGTAATACGGGCTCAGGGGAATGGTGCCATGCCCCGGTATCGTCTGGTCAAGTGCAATTCCAATGTTCTTCTCCATCCAAATGAACTTCAACACAAGTCTCGGCTTCTCTGGTGCCTTCACAACCACTCCAAGCTTCTATTAATCACAAAAAGAAACATAAATAAGAGATTTTTTTTTTCTAATTGTAAAAGAGTGCATAAATGAGAGAAATTGAAAGCATTATTTGAATGTTTGGGAGCGAAAAGTGAGAAGAGAACCTCGGGTTGGGGAGTGGGCGGGGCTTCTTCTTGGGCAACGACGGTTTCCGCGGCGGAAGCGGCGAGGGTGAAGCGCGTGGGGGTGGTTAGAGGAGGCCGGTGGGAGCGTGAGAGGGGGAAGGAGAGAGAGGGTTTGAATTTGACGGAGGGAAAGGTTAAAGCTTTGGAATTGAAGGTTGGAAGAAGATTTGGGTGAAGAAGTGCCATCGATAAGGTCTTAGTTTACTGATGCTACACTCACTCTCACACTCACATTTCAAAACAGGCAACAAGATAACACCCGACCCGTTTTCTGCCCCATTGTTCCTCGGGTCACCCCAAATTTCTATACGGGTTTTCATTTTAATATAAACCTTTTTCTTTTTGTTTACCAAATTTCACTTTTCCTTTTTAATATATGTAAATAGTTTTATCATTAAAATTGAATTATGAACTATTTTCAATACGTCGCTAAAGTATTAATTAAGATAAACAAAAGTAGATAATTAATATTAAGAAATATTTTTTGTCTTAGGTCGCAAAACTTATCAACACGGCCTACTTTGAGAAAGAATATCTAAAGGTTCCCTCGTATATTTTATGATAAAATGGAATATAATTTCCATATACTTGTTAGTGAACAAAATGGAATGAGTTAGGATTTTAGTATTTAAATCTTATCCTCTCAATCAAAGACACGAAAAAGTAAAAAGAAATTATGTAACAACAATAATGCTTGTATAAATTAAAATGGCCATGATTCCAATCTGTTTAATTTTAATATAAATTAAATGACATATATTCACATTTTCTATTCAATCCACATTATGAAAGATTAGAAACGGAATGTTAAGTATTCTCTTAGAACGTTTAATGCTAAATTACTAGGATTTGGATTCCCCATAGTTGAATTGCAATACATATGAAAATAAATGAATAAAAGGTGATTCTCAACATTTTTGAACTTTGGGTCCCAAATGAAGTGAGCTAATTTCACCATAATCTTCTGAGTGATATTCATACTACTTGAGCAACTCTTGAACCTGTTTTATTACTTTAGTCATAAAAATATTTAAAATACTATACACAATATCTTACGAAATAAAAATCATCTTCTAATAATACCTTTTAAATATTTTTTAAGTCCTAAAAGAAAGAGCCAAGACAATAAAGAGTCAAGACCATCTATGAGGTGGGACAAAATCTTACATACTTACATGACCAAAATTATTAGAAATAATCTCATCACGAATATACTTAACAACTGGCATATAATATCACGTCCAAAAAGACTTGATAATACGAAGAGATAAAAGTTTTTCTTTTCTCCTCTGAACATTAATAATGCGACAATAAATAGTTAAAAAGTTGTCTTTGTAAATAAAATTCAATAAACATTCATAAAAAAGTAAGATATAAACATACAAAAATAAACTTCTTTTTCAAGTTGAAATTAACTTATAATTTTAATTTATGAAAGAAACTTTTCTTATTTTCTGATTTAAGGCATCTGATTTTCATTTCAAGTTTGTAATGGAATTCGGCCCATAAGTCGCGGTACCAGTGTTCTTTGTTCTTAAGTATATATGATCACAGATTTCTATTATCATCATGAAGCACTCAGCAAGGCCAAAACGTTCCCTAACACATTATTTGTACATAAAGCTGGTTGAAACTTATTATTAGCACTAGATTAAATATCATTCTTCGTTTTAACACTTTCAAGCTGAGTAAAAAGCTTGATTACAGACCAAAACAGTGAATACACCCAAAGTATTGTTGTGGTACAAGCAATGAATGAGCTTTAGACCTTTGATGGCAAGTTGGCCTCACCCTCCTTCTTGCTCTTGTCAGATTCAAACTTATCAATTGCTACCTGCAGTTCATCAGTGCCTCCAACAGCCCTCATGGTGTAGAAGTAGGCACCAAAGACAAAAGCTGTCAAACCCCCAGCAACTACAAAATTCTTTGCCTTGGGTGGAAGGCTCCTATATCCTAAAAGTCCAGCCATCTAGGTAAATGGAGAGAAAAAGGGTTAGCATAATTTCGCACAATATAATTTCGCACAATATAAACACAGATTCTAAATTGTGATGCTGAGGGTAATGCAAGCAAACAAGAGGTAAACATTTCCACAAACAAACAAGCAGAGCGATGAACGGAGCAAGCTAACGATGCCAAAAACACAATGATCGAGAACGAGTTAAAGTGAGTATTTCCAAAAACAAACTACGGCAAAGCAATTGAAATAGTTGTAGAATGGAGCGTTTTGCTTTGACATATTTATCAGATTCTCAGAAAGCTTTTGAAATGCCCTATAAGTAACCTAAAGACATCAGTGTAAGAAATTTAACTGAAAAACATGAAATAAACATTGAAAGTTTTTTTTTTTTTTTTTCCATCAAATTTTAACACAAAACAGTAATAGTTTCAATTAACACAAAAGAAATGCCCTCGCAGTCACCGGCGCTCGCCGCCCTCGCAGTCAGCGATGCTTAGCCTCTGTTTCTCTACTTTTTATTTTGCTCTCTACCTCTGTTCCTTTTAGGGCTCCTTTTACTGATCTGGTTTGCCTTGGTTGTTCTGCTGGCAGCTCGAGTTTTAGAGTCTAAAGCCTAAATCTCCATATACCTATTGTAGATTTATATTTGTTTTCACATAGTAGGACATAATAAATTTTCTCAACGGAACAGGATATTAAGAAGAAAATATATATCACACATGAAGAGTGGACTTAGGTGTTCAATGTGAAATCCAAATCCAGAAATTGAGCCTGAAAAATTCAAACCCCAGCAACTACCAAATTCTTTGCCTGAGGTGGAAGGTTCCTATAGGATTCCTATATCCTAAAAGTCCAGCCATCTAGGTCGAAGGGGGAAAGGGTTAGCATGATTTCACACAGTACAATTACCCTTTGTTAATGCAAGTGCAGAATAAATAAATGAATTATGAGTTGTGATGATGAGGGGAATGCGAAAAAACAAAAGGCAAGCATTTCCACAAACAGAACGAGGGCAGTCACTAAACTATTGAAAGAATATTAAAGCCATATGCATTGATTGAGAAGTGGCTAGATTGTTTCATCCAACAGAAACAGTTTTAGTGGGTACTGCTCATACTTCTTTCAATTGAAGAGAACCTTTCAATTTCAATCAAGTTTCAATTATATGATATGAATCAGCCAACACTAGCAATATCAAAATTAGCAGAAAGGATGAAACCAAAGAAAGAGGGAGAGAGAGCGAATTCGCATTACCTTATGCAACAAAAGAAGATCCTCCGATTCACTTCACTTCTTTGGATTTGTGAACACAGCACAATGGATACTCTTCCTTTTGTGAAGATGAAAGAGTGCAAAACACACCTTCGTGAATGTATTTAAGTCTATAAGGCCAAATCTAGAATAAAATTTTAATTTTTAAAAAACAATATAAAGTTTTCAGAAAAATAAAAATCTAACGAGTTGCGATTTTCAAAGACAAAAGAAATTTACAAAAACAATAATATTTAACAACTATTTTCTTAGTTTTATATAACTATTTTATTATGTTATTAAAAAGAAACTTTTCAACAATAATACACAGTTAATTAGATTGTTTTCTTTTTCTATTATTAATTAAATAAAGTTATAATTAACCCCCGATAAATGAAAATAAGCACGAAAATTTTATTTAAAGAAGTTAAGAAACCTATGCAACGAAGTATTGGTTATTGATAATTTAGAGAGTTCTTTTTTATCATAAAATATTAGAAGTAAACATGCATCTGGATTCAAATTCCAATTTAGTTTAATTTGAGCTAATGAAATTCGAATTAAATGAAGTTAATACAGTTCCATTTTAATTATATTTTTATGCAGCGACATAGTTAAGTTCTAAATGAAAATAATTAATATTAAATTATTAATTCACGCTAACCCTTAAATAATTAATATGAATTACGTAAAAAATAAAATATTCGAAAGTTGAATTTTTATTTAAAACAACTTTTCTTTTTCATTTTCTCTTCAATAAAATAATAGATCGTAATCTGTGTGTTTCTCTACTCCGTTCTCATTCTTCTTATTTAAAGATGTTATAAGTTCATAACGACGGTTTAGCGATTAAGTTGAATTATTCATACCATATCGTTTATATGATAATAGTTTTTATATTTATTTCATTTCAAGAAATTCTTAATTATATTTCTTTTTTTTCTCCTTCTTACTCGGTTGGTCAAGTGCATACGGATAAATGCAAAAATTAAGCTCGTTGCTTTTATAATAAGGGCAAAAATAAAACTAATAATTGTCATCGTTATAAGAATTAAATATTCATTAGGCTTTTTCTTCAAACTGCAGTAGATGAAGAACCTGTTATATATACACCAGACCTCCTCCTGGTAATTGGTTTCAAATCCTTTGCCTGCGCTCCCTTGTATGAGTAAAATATTAGAGAAGATATTTGATACATTTTGTACAATTATTGAATATGTAATATTACTCATAAAAAATCAACGATATGAAACTTTTATTCTTATAAAAGTTTAATAGAATATTTAGTCCTTTAGTATTGTAAAACAATTTTAATTTAACGTTCATATATCATGTAACCAGTAGACTAGACTTGCTTAATTTTGAAAAAGTAGATGATTAAATACGCTATTAAATTTTTATAGGGATCAAAGTTGCAAATTCATGAAAAAGATGCAAAAATAATGTATTTAAGTCTTAACTACATTTTCATAATACTTTTAATGAAAACTAATTGTTAAGGGAAAACCAAAGCCTAGATACAATAGACTCCAGCCAGGACACATTCACGTACTTACAAAACCCAAACATTTGGAGATCAACCGCACCCTAACAAATCAATAAACATCAAATAAGTGAAGGATTTGAACCAGTGCATACGGTTTTCATTTAAAGTTTGTAATGCTGAGTAAAACACTTTATCCCAAAACCAAAACAGTGAACATCCCCAAAGTATATCATTGGGTAGAAACTGGAATGTAATTCTATAAATGCAAGAACTATCCTTATGAGGGTGCTTCATAGGACTAAATTCTACTAACAAGATATCACAGACCTCAAAACAATTGCGGAGCTCCAATAGATTCCAAAACTCTTTTCTCAAGTATATCTTCATCAATCCACATTGAACTTTGTCGGCGCAATAACTCTTTCTTATCTTCTTTCTTCTTCGCATGCATTTTGACTTTCATCCTCCAGTTTTCAAGTTTCTCAGCTCTTTCTTTTAACTGGTTCACAAATTTAAGATATCAATCAAAAAGAAGACAATAAACTAAATTAAGACGCCCCTGCCCGTGTGTTTGGTTTCTCTTATTTTAAAGAAACAACCACTCATATTTAGCAGACTTTTGGAAAGCTTTTGAAATGGCCCAAGAGTAACCCAAAGACATGAATGTAAGAAATTTAACTGAAAAGTATGAAATGAACATTGAAAAGTTTTTTTTTTTTTTATCAATGTTTAGCACAAATTCATAATAAAAACGGAAAACAATATAAAATAGTTTCAATTGCATAACAGACTTGAATCACAGATTTGCAGCAGAAACAAAAAATTAAATATTTCATCAATTGACAAACAATTGCAGTAGAAAGAACAAAGTATCCAAAGAGAGAAATTAAGAGCACATATTATAGTCAAGACTAAGCTCTTTACCACTAAAATCAACCTCAAGTACAGCAAGAATAGTTTTGTAAAGGCTAAATCTCCAGAGACCTATTGTAGATTTATACTTGTTTTAACATAGTAGAAGATAATAATGTATTCAGCAGAACAGGACGCTAACAAAACATAACACATCACACATGAAGAGTGCACTTTAGAGTTCAATATGAAATTAAAATCCAGAAATTGGGCCTTAAACATTCAAATTGCAATATGAACAAACAATTTGACATGCCGGAAAATCCAGGTTCATTTTAACTTTTCAGCAAGCATACTTATGAGTTTTTTAGCGCTGTACTCTAATCAAAATTGAAGTATCGCATCAGTAACCTATGCTGATATTGAATGCGAACATATACTATGCACAGAAGCTGTGGCAAAAATAAATTGTACCAATAACGAATTTCATATAAGTTTTGTCCAAACAACAATTGGATTGGAGGAACATATCAACATACCAGCATTTGTCGAAACTGCTGTCGTTCGATGTCGCGTTCTTGGGCTCTGAGCTGAGCGGCTTGAACCTTGAGCTTCTTGCGCTCTTCGTTGGCGATTCTGAGGGCTTCCCTGCGAGCCTCGTCCTTGCGCTCCTTCTCAATCTTCATCACCTCCATCTCTCTTATGTACTCTTTTCGAACCTCCTTCATTTGCTTCGCGTAATCCCTTCTCAGCATCGCCAGCTTCGCCTCCGCTTCCTTCGGGTCCCGCGGCGCCTTCCAGCTTCCCAGGAAGGAGTTCGGAGGGAGGAACTTGTGGTTCTCCAGCTGCTTTGACGCCCTCGCCGACGTCGAGAACGACCGGAGCGATGAACGGAGCATGCTAATCACGCCGAAAACACAACCATCGAGAACGAGTTTAAGTGAGCATTTTCACAAACAGGATGAGGGCAACGCGATTGAACGAGTTGTAAAACGGATCGTGTTGTTTTGTTATTAAATTTGTATTATATGACATGATATGCATTTGTAATTGAGAAATCAAGTGAAGAAATCAGAAAGAGATAGAGAGAGAGCAATTGTGAATTACCTTACTCGACACAATACCTCAAACACAACACACCACAATTAACTCAACAGACACAATACCTCTTCCTTTTATAAGACACCCAACAGAACCTGGGTTAAAAAAAAGAGAGAGAGAATTAGTCTGAATTTCTTTTTGGTCTCATATTTTTAATAATTTACTATTTGGTATTTCATTTTTAAAAGGTTTTATTTGTCTTTCAAGTTTTTTTTTTTAAGAAAATCTATTTTGCGTTTCTCTTGATTAAGGAAAATCTATTTATTTATTTTTTTGTCTTAGATAATAAAACTGATCAACAAGGTCTTCTTTTAGAATATTTAATGTTTCTCTCACATATTTTATGATAAAATGGAATACCATTTTCATATATTTATTAGACGAGTAATGATTTTATTATTTGTCCTCATTCAAAGATATAAAGAGAAATAAGAAATCATGTAAATTTTTTATATAAACTAAATGGCACATATTCTATCACCTCATTAATGATTTCCTAACAATTTCATATATTCACATTTTCTATCCAACACATATCATAGAATATTAGAAACAAAATGCTAAGTATGCTTTTAGAAAGATAATTGCTAAATAACCATGATTGGATTCCCTGTAGTTGAATTGCAATGCATATGAAAACAAATTAATGAAAAGGTGAATCTCAACTTTTTCAATAAACATTCATATAAAAATAAGATATAAAAAAGAACTTATTTCTTAAGTTAAAATTAACTTGTAATTTTAATTTAAAAGAAACTTTTTCTTTTCTTACAAGAAACAAATAATATATACTTTGTAAGAAATTTGAAGTTTATTATCATTCATAGAGGTAAAAAGAAATAAAATGTTATTCATGCGATATAGATGATTATGGACTTGGTAACGAAGACTGCACATTCTTTACCTATCGACATGAAATACAAATTAGAGTAGTTTGTAGAGAAATATAAATATTGTGTCACATTAAGATACAAATTTCACTTCAAAATTTTAAGAAACTTCCAGAAAATGTTAAGAACCATATTAAAAAATAGTTTACCTTATCATTTGCAATGCGATTCAATCGTTGCAAGACGACTTACAAACTTGTGTAATGAAGTAACAAAGCGCAACGCACATAGGACGATTTGTCTTACAAACTTTCATGCAAGCTTGTGAGAGGACATTTTACGAAAATATTGTATGATAAGAAATGTATAACACCTTTGTGTTCTTTGTGTTGATACTAGATGAGGAAAAACACTTTCTTTTGGCACCAATTATTTTGTGGAAGCATAATGAATAAATAAAAATGATTGGACAAAAGTTTATCCACAAAAATAACCTTTAGAATTTCAAGTTGGAGAGTTCATAATCTAAAAGATGAGTTACACATTAGAGTATTTAAATGGCAAAATATTCTTAAAAAGTAAATTCCATATATGCATATACTTCTCATATGACCAAAGAATAAAGATAGAATGAATAATGCACCTAAAGTTGGCTATGATTGCACTATCAAAGGTCCTAAGTATAAGGAATTCATGACTTGTTCTAAGACCATGCCTCAATATGATATTTACCACACCTTTCTAATGCTCTAATCCACCTAACTGCATCTTCTCTTGAAACTCCATTTTCTTTAGATATAATTTCCTCAAAAGCTGATGTTACATCTGCAGGCATCTTAGTTGAAGAACCTGCTATATAAACAGAAGCTCCTTCAGCTAACAGATTCCAGATTCTTTGGCTGTGCTCTTTCATCTTATGCTGAACATAAACCTTCTGGGGCTGGTCCCTTGAGAAAGCAACATAGAAACCTCCACCCTTTGCTTCTGAAAGCACCCCTTTGTTCTGTGAATGACTCAACCAAAAGTCACGGTACAGAAAGTCACCCTCTTCATTCCAGCAACCAAAGAAAAACATGATTGGAGCAGTGGCAGTAGTTCTACTTTGCACTGCTCTTTCCTCTACAAATCCACGAAAAGGCGCGCATCCGGTTCCAGGTCCAATGAGTATGAGGGGAAGCGACGGTGACGGTGCAGGAAGCAAACCTTTATAAAACCATGCTGGAACAAGGATACCTGCTTAAAAAAAAAGTACATGTGAGGTAATACTGATGATTAATTACTAAAATGCAATAAGTGGCTTGTTTTGCTTCATACCATTGCAAGGATCTAATGCTGCTAGCCATGAAGAGCATAATCCTTTCTTTTTCCTCTTGTAAGGTGTTGTCCATGACACCACATTCACAGTCAAGTGTACTTGATTGGGATGAGCGGATTGAGAAGAAGATATGGAGAATGCTCTTGGTTTCAGAGGAGGAACCAATTGGACTAGCCACTCAAATGGCATTTTTACAGATGGAAAATCCTCTAACACCTTTTTGACCATCAAACATGGAGAACAGACATATACATAAGTTTGAACTGAAGAAGACAAAAAACAAAAACAGAGAGAATCAAGGAATATCTAAATAATTGTTAAATGGAAGGTAAATTACAAAACCATCAGTTCAGCACGGAGGCTGTCATATCCTCTTGAAAAACCAATACCCTTCAAAACAGAACCAGAATTTTGGGACTGGAACTGAAACTATAATCTAATAATTTCTCTTACATAAGATTTTAAACTATTAAAAATATCTGTCTGAAATCACTAATCTTGGTAGCGAATATTTATATGCTCCCATTATATATCTACACATGTATTGTAATTGAAAATAAGCTTAAGAACCACCAAACTTTATCAATTATTGTTTCATGAATTCTTTTATATTCATGGACCAGTTTTAGACACAACCCTTTAACCATTCCCCACATTCTTAGAAGCTGCTAGACACAAAAAAGAATTCAGTGTGTAAAAATGACAATAAAGTGACTCAAAGCAAAATGATGCATGACATATAATTCATTGACCTTACCTCAAGAACAGTTCTCCTTTCTTTCTGGTTATATTGGTAAAGGTCATCTCTTCCTTCAGGTGAAGCAAAATATTTAAGTCTCTCCCTCTCATGTTCTGCTGTTGCAAAATAACTCATAACCTGGAGCATAACAGTAATGCTAGGTTAGCTTTTAATGCAAGAAGTTATAACCTAATAAGTTGTGAAGAAACTCAAATATCCAAGCTGATGTCCGTTTATTATCATGCTTCTTTCCTGTATGTAAATACTTAAGAAATCATCATGTGTAAATCATCATGTGTCATAACAATCTTATAAGATACACATCATACATAACATCTTCAAAACGAAAAATTATGTTCTGCCCAGGTACAAAAAAAAGGAATCTTGTTTTATAGAATGTGGCATAATAGGTTTTACATAAATTATCACTAACATACATAAAAATTAAGAGAGGATTGCTGCATTTGATTTCAGTTACTATCTTAGATGGTGAGAGGTCATTTCTCACCACAGCCAAGATGTGTGCTATTAATTAAACTAGGAGAATGCTATATTATAAAGAGGCTTGCATTTGATATAGGGTTTGAGCTAACTAGGATTTTTAGTGGATATTTGTGTAGGAAAGCCAAGCCAATACATATAATGAAAAATCAACATTCCTCGGTCATTGTGAGTTTCTGTTTGATTACCCAAAGCAACTAATTCTAGCAATTTATTAACTCATTACGCATCTAATCTAAGGTTAAGAACTTCAAACAGAAAAGAAAAAGAACATGAAGTAAATGACAAAGGAAAGCATTGAACTTAATTATGTATCTTTTAAAAATGGCATAAAAAATGTGCTGTCAAAACTTACTACATCTCACCTCAAAGAAGTAACGCCTAGGAGAAGCTGAAGCTACATCCATCGAAAATTCCACAAAGGTTCTTAATTTTACAGGGCTTCTAGAATCACGGGCATTGTGATCATCCATTTCTCTTGGACTAACCTGAAATTTTGCAGATATCTTAGTAGTAAAATGTACATCCACATTTTGAAGGAAAATAAGTTTAATAACAAAAATACCAATCAGGTACAAGGCATGCATACAAATAAAGTACAAGCAGAAACGGGCAACTATATAGTTCTACTATTCCTAGATAGAAAAAATTTCAGCGAGAACATGGCTTCAGAAATCCTGGAAGCAGAAAGTAATGGCAGAAACAACCACAAGGCTTGCTTCTTTTATTTGTATATGACGTTGAAGAGAATGAATCAGGATAAAGTGAAGTGAATGCTGACTGAGTAAGGTCGGAGAACCACAATAACATTAACTAATACTGAATTACTTACAGTAATGAATGAATCAGGATCCAAATTACAACGTTGTATGAAAGCATCAACTGCAGCGGAATCTTGACCAGGTAGAATTTCAAGGACATCACCAATCTCATATTGAAGAGCCTGAGGAAACCATAATGCATTTTGTAATTCAAATCAGTGGATGAATAATTTTGTAGCAAGTAATTTCACTATACGATATAAAAATAGGATATGACGCATTGTAATTTGTTCCTAATTCTAACATGTTTCAACACCAAGAAGTTTATACATCTATCCACCACAAGGTTAAAAGAAAAGATACAGGGTAGCTTACAGGTGAAACAAATTCAAATTCAAAATGACGAACATCTTTTCCACAGTTTGATCTGGTCAAAGGAAGATTCTTTACCTGCATGATCAGAACAAAATAAAGTGAGGTATGCTACAAAAAGAGATGACTAGGTGGTAGATAAGTTTTTAGAAATGTCTGTTCATGAAAAATATAAGCTTAGAAAACACACATTGAGAAAATCAACTCTACAAAATTCCGAATGTTCTAAGGATCAATTAACACTTCATCAATCAACATCAATTATAATAGATTAGATGCTATACTTCTTAAAATACAAGGAAATGTTAACTATAAAAATGACATACAAACATTTAATTTATCTAAAATTCTGTATGCATGAGCATCAAGATGTCAATATAATATCATGCAATTCTATTGTTAAATTAGATTTGTTAAATTCATATTCAACAAAAAAAAGTTAACAAGTGTGCAAGTCCTAATCCCAGAGTCAGTGGGTCCTTTCACAAATACATGCTAATAAAATAGTTCTCACACAGAATAAACATTTCATTTGTAACTTGTAATAGATGTAAACCAGTAAAATACTAAATATTCTATACTACAGAAGAGATGGTGCTTTGATCTATGTACTATAAACTGTTTATTAGTGGACCATAAAACCCCAATTATTGAAAACTGTTACTGAACACTAGTGATAGGAGAATGCACATATTCTACATATTGTTTACAACTACTAAAGATACAGTGTCTTATCCTATACCATCTTAAGAAAGCAGCCAGGTGTACTTCTGTCAGAAAATGCTTTTCCAGGGTGCACTGATCGAGCACTTCCAATTTGAATACTAAGACATGTTAAATCTGAAAGAGTCACATGTTATTCTTGTCAAAATAACAATAGAAAAGGCCTTATCAACAATGAGGGTAAAAATGTGTAACTCCACCAAACCATTACAGCTAAAGCTCAACCAAATCAAGCATAACCAGATTTAAGAACACCAAAGAAAAATTTCCACACCTTTGGGTGTGTTATATAAGTGAGTGTGTACTGCTTTTGCCTAAAAGTGACAAAAAATCAAAATGCTCTCGTATGTTTAAGCACCAACAACTTTCAAGGCTTAACCTAAGCAATTCAAACACACAACTCATATCCCACATCCAATAACATGTCAACAATATCATTAAAGTAAGCACTTTTACCAATTTGAGACTATTTCATTACTTGATATGCAAAGTCTAATTACCTAAGCATAGAAGTGCGCTACCCAATTCAATTATTCAAAGAGATGGTGAATCATAAACAACAAAAGCGACATACATGCAAAGACTTTTGGAGGTAACAAATTCAGAAAGATTGCAAGTCAACCAAGAACTTAACCAGTTTGGAATACCCGAAGTACTAGAAAAACGTGACTCATGATTTTCAGAGTTGTGATATGTGATCTGGACTTTTGGTTGATCAATGAAAACTGCATCTTGAATCACAACATCAGGACCATTTGGTAAGAATTGTGGTTTAATCATATTTAACATTCTCCACAGAGAAGACATCCAAGGATCCAGAGAAGCTTCATAGCTACAAATAATTATACCATCTTTAGTCGTCACTTGAAACATACAATGAAGTAAAAAACATTGATTTTGATTAAAAATATAATAATTTTAATTAAAATAATTAATTACAAAACATGAGGTATTCAGTATAACAAAGTTCTCGGTACCATGTAGTAGCAAGCTCTAATATAGAAAAATATTAAAAGTAGATTCATATCTTCCATAGAGCATTACTCAAGGTACCCATGTTTTTGCCATTGTGACCTTTTAAATTAAAGAGTATAGAAAAATAATAATAGTCACTACTCAATGTCAGAAACAATTGTCACTTAATCATGACATCGTGTCGTGCAAGTGGCTACTTTCTGATGAAACAAGTTAGTTGAGGCCTAAGTGAGACTTGAGGGTGTCCTTCCACTATAGAACAACTTACGCCAATAAGGTTTGAAGGATTTGTCAAAAGGATGCAAAACCTTTCTGGCAACATGCTCCGTTTAAAATTTGGTTCATTATTTGTTGAAGCATAATGCACACAAAAGTATCAGCTGGTAAGGTTAACATTATTTAGAGAAACAAGAAAAGAACTTGGTGTCAAATGGCAATGTTCTGTTTACTTAAATTTGGTACATTTTTTGTGGAGCTTAAAGCTCAAATTTTTTAATTGTACTACTTAGGTTCTCAATCTGATTTGGGATAGAGTAGTATTCATAACCACTTTATGTCTGTATAAAGGAAGGCACCATTCAGTCATATACAGAGATCAGCATCTTGGCTTCATTTTTCATTTTATATTTACCAGATGCATCTTGTTCCTTCTTTATGGATGACTTATTATTGTTCCCTTGACTGTAAATTCCCTCTGTTTCCTCTGTCGTATGGATGCACATGTGTAAACATGTATTGTTGCTCACAGAAGCATTTGAAAATGGAAATGATCCTTTGAATCATTCTATCAAAATCTATAACAATGGTGCTTCATTGGCCTTATATTTGTTCTTACCAAGGTCTTTCTAAAGCAGCAGACGAATCTGGTAAGCAAAGGGATTGGCATCCTTGCTTCAGTCCTGTTTCCTATGCTAACTTAATGATCTCTTTGTTTTTGAGCTCTAGAGGATACCTTCCCTTTGCCGAGATGAACTTACTCTTCTCTCTGAATGTTTTATATCTAGTTCAGATGTTTAAAGTAGAGCAGTAATTTGTAAGAACATTTAAATACCTTATCGTTGGCCACATAAACTTAATATCTCTTCGAGTATTTCTTCTTCTAGTTCATAAATTCAAAGTAGTGTAATAATTATTTGAATGTTATTACATATTGTTTTGCTTTACTGACGTTAGTGGAGACGCTGGAGACCAAACACAAGGTCTTGGCATTATAAATTAGAATAGATGATTCAAACTCCTATTCATTGTACCAACCATACCTTATAGATATTAGAACTCGTGTTAAGATACGTTTTCAACTAAAGGAATAAGGATTAATCATAAATCAGAAGAGAAGTAATCTTGTGTTTGAAGGAATATCAATTATAAATAAAAAAATAATTGAACTCTCAATTAGTACATTCTAGATAGATGAATTAGTAATCTAAAAACATCAATTTCATACTTTACAAGAATAGATGTGTATGTTTGAACTATGCCAAGTAAAATTGTCCAATTGACAACCTAACATGTAACCATACCCTGAAGGGTGTTGATCATCTCCCAAGCCCCTTTCTACAATAGCTGTTCCTCCAAGGTCCATTAATCTTTTATCTAGCTTCTTCGCAACAAACTGTGAGTGACAGTTCACAAGTAAGGTTTTATCCAAAACATCAAACTAAAGAAAATAAATATATCTGGCAAGACAGTAAAAAACGCTTTGATAAAACTTGTAGTGTAACTAAGTCATTTTCAATATTCTCCGGTGCCTACTATGCCCACATTCTCACAATGTTTCAGCATCAAGAGGTACATAGTCAATAATCAATGCAACACTTATGAGTGTTACACTTCATTCAACAAATAAAGCACAACATCAAATGTGCAAGAATTAATACTTTACATTGTACTTCTGATAACCAGAATCTCCCAAGCCGAAAACCGCATAAGAAACCCCTTTAAGCCAATGCCGGCCTAGGTTTCTCTGAAGAAGATATCTCCAAAACACCTGCAAAGGAAAAAGAATAATAAACAAAAACAAGCCAAAATAAGAGTTTAGTTTAATTTTCATGCTCTGAAGTGTATTGAATTTCACAGTCAACTAATAGGAAGCCAACTTAGATAAAATGTCAACAATATATCTAACGTACACAACACTCTATTTGAATGATTATGTAAAAAACCTTTAAACTATCAGCACATTTAAATTGAATTGTGAAAACAATTTCAAATAACATCACGAAAAGTTTTCAAAAAACAAAAATGTAAACAGTAAGTAAAGACCCTTTTAAGTTAGTCACCTTCATAGAATCAGGTGTATCACCCTGGCCTGTTGTGGAAACAACAAAAATGACAGCCTGCTCCTGCGGCAACAAACTCTGTACAAACGCACCAACATTGAACAAAAAACTTAAAATTTGATTTCAAAATAACATTTTTGGCACACCCAACAGAAGATGTTTCATTTAATTGCAACACATACAGGGTCATATTGATCAAGGGAGAGAAGGCTGACGGGACAAGCTCTGCGTTCAGCTTCGCGAGAAAGACGTTCGGCTACGTCCAATGCATTGCCGGTTTGAGTGGCATACAATATGAGGAATTTATGCATCACTTTCACCTTCAATAAATTCAAAGCTAAGAACTTTTCAGTGAATCAGAGAAAGGGGTTTTGATAGGGATTTGCTGCGTCGTGGCTATTAGCTCCCGGAGCAGGTGGCTGAGCAATGAGCAAAAGAGGAAGTAATGTGAGGGGAAAGAAGAGTAGAGGAAAAGAAGAAAGGTGGAAATATTAATCTTTATAGTTTCAATAAAAAATAATTATTTTTTGCAATTTTTGCTAAGAGACAAAATCATTTTTTTTAATTATAATGAAAACAGAGGGGAAATAAAAAATTAAGAAGCCACAACTAAAAATATAAACTAGTTATATGATATTAATAACATTTTAAAGCAATGGAATAAATATAATTAGTTCCTAATTACATATTTAAACACAAAATAATTAAATCAAAACTTTTTTAATAAGACAATTTAATTGCGGTTATATAAACTACCTAAATGATTTCCAATCAGAACTTTAGCTGTAAGAGACCTCCTCCTATTCAGTTAATCAACTCCTTTAAACCATTTACATTAAAATTTATTTGTATTACAAAATTAATTTTGTATTACACGCAATATCTTTTTTATAAGTAATCCGTGACCATAATGATGTAAAAACGTTAAACATATCAACATTAATAATCTTATTATTACTAACAGAAACATAAATTTTGTGGCATGTATCCTTTATCTTTTATTATGCTTGACTTACAAATAATATATGTATAATTTTATTTTATGCAATTTTACTTGTTTATAAAAAAAAGATAATTAATTATACTATTTATTATAAATTATATTGAAGTTATATCATAATAAAAATTATTATATAAAATTAAACATTTTAAACATTCACATCTTATTAAATATTTTAAAATTCACATCTTAAATTTACATGTAAATTAAAGATAATTATTTTTTTAATCTAAATAAGACCAGATCAAATTAAATTTACATATTTGATATTGGTATAATTTGTTATAAATATTATATGATGACTTTAAATTATTATAATAGAAAAACAGAAAATTAACTTGAATACCTAAAAATGTACCAATATTTCAATTTGAATCACGTATCCGTGTCTAACATGTATTGTATCCGATACTTTAGGATATTTTAATGATAGTTATCAATGAAATATATAATTTCTAAAATCGTAATACATTACAATAAAATCTTTGAATAATGATCAATTTTAGTAAAAAAAAATAATTAATCACTATATAGTGACCAATTTGACAACTAAAATAGTTTCAAAAAATTATTATTAATTTCTAAATTAATAATTAAAATAGTTTCAATAATAAATAGATTTTTAAATTGATCACTAACATTAGCTTCTAGATATTGATTACCAAAATAATTGATCTCTAATTAAAAAATTTGGATTTACATATTAACAATCATATATTTATTATTTATTATGTTTATAAGAATTATTATAAAATTTTTAATATTCATATATTACGTATCGTATTCTATTATTTTGAAAATAAACATATTAACGTATCGAATATGTGCATCATTGCCCTACATAAAAGATCACATTAGAGATAGTTATAAACGATAGATATATTATTTTTTAATATTTTACTTATATACACATACAAAACTGACTATCCCAAATAATAATAATGATAAAAAAAAGTATATGCCACAAATAATTAGGAATATAGACTGAAAATGCAAAAATAAAAATATAAAAATTACTGGACCATACATTTTTACAATGCTTCAAAAATTTAGATCTTTTGCCGCAGTGTCATGCTAGGGAGTAAAAACCGAATAGCGCCCTAATTTACTTATTCTTTATGGACTTCGGCAGATGGTTCTAACTTTGTACTACTATGTACACTATCTATTGGACTTCCAGACATTTCTGTCTGCGGTTCACTACTCTTCTCATCAACACCGTTTTTCTCAGCATCATCACCATTACCTGGTTCACGAACTCCCTGTTGACGTGTTACAGAATCTGAGGTTACTTCGTCTTCCATTGATCCTTCAACTTCTACCTCAGGCTTCTGATCACAAGAATTTAGTTCATTTTCGGGGATTGAAGGCTCCTCTTCTTCAACCCCTGAGTTTTGCAAATTTTCCTCCTTCCCAGCATCTACCTCAGGCTCTTGATCACCAGAACCTAGTTGATTACCTGGGATTGATGTCGACTCTTCTTCGATCACTGAGTTCTGCAATTTTTTCTCCATCTCAGCTTCTACCTCAGACTTGTGATCACTAGAAACTAGTTCATTTTCTGTGATTGATGTTCCCTCGTGCTGAAACCTTGAGTCTTGCAATTTTTCCTCCATCTCTGCTTCTACCTCAAGCTTTTGATCACAAGAAACTAGTTCATTTCCGGGTAATGCTGTTTGCTCTTCTTGAAGCACTGAGTTTTCTAATTTGTTCTCCGTCTCCTGATTCTTATTATCAAGAGGCTTGTTAGTACCGGGACACGTTCCATGATGTTCCTCTTTGTCAACCTCCACACATTCATCACCTTTCAGTTCCTTGTCACTATTGATGGATTTCGAAATAGAACATTCTTGAAACTCAACATCTCCAATAGAACTTTCAGATGATATTTTAACCGGGCCTTTGCCTTCCGCGGTATGCTCTGTTTCTGAATCATCTTCTTCATCCTTACTATTAGAGACAGGAAACGACTGAAATGCATCCCAATCATCTTCACTGACTTCATCTTCTTCCTCGTCATTTTCATCAGTCTGCATCACAACGGCTGGTGGTGATGGTACATAAGGTTTCACTTTACTTCCTTCTGATGGCTTCGGCGATTTTATGTCCAAAACTGGTACTTTTACTTCTATTGGATTTTTATCATGCGCTACAGAAGCTCGGATTACACCCTGCGAATTATAAAGGGTAGTGGGACCTCATCATTTTTATGCACAGAAACAAATTTGGCATTTCTAAAGAAATTTCTAAACAAATTAGAAATCTCCGTCAGCATCTTTCAGGTATTCAATTAGTATTAGTATAAAAAAAGGAAGTGCTATAAACGTCCATCTGTAGCAAAGAAGTACCTGAAGTTGCTGGCGGTGAAGAGGAGGCATTGATAGTAAAACATCCTTGAAATGAACGGCTGATGAAGGAATTTGAGCAAGGCGAGAAACAAGCACAACAGCTGTGCTTCTTAAATCTCTGACTTCCTGTCATTTATTTGCATGATCAAAAGAATGTATAACAAAATCAAGAAGCTAACGTTACCAACAGAAACTCCCAGTTCATATTACCTGAGAAAACCCAGCTTCGGTTGACAAGAAAATCATGACAATTGCCTCTAGAAGTAGGTTCATAAAACTTCTCTGGCAGTCATTACCTTTTGACAGTGCTTGTAATAGTACCAGGAGACTCAGGCATTCACTAGCAATGGTTACTGATTCTCTTGTTATAGTATTCTGTTATCAATCAAAGTATGTAATCCTTTAGCTACACCATAAATTGCAAAGTTGAATATTAATCTGAACTAATGACAATATTAGATGCATTAATGGAAAAAAAAATGAAATATTCGCTATACCTTAAATAGTTTGTTGATTAAAGTGAAAATATCAGTAATTAGCTCCCCAACAATAAACATCATAAAAGAGTTATCTTCTGTATTAACTCTTTGAATCCTGGATTTCAGAAATTGCAATCCTATTGCTTGAACCTATTAAGAAGAAAGTTCTGTCATTAGAATTTATTTCTGGGTAAGAGCCATAGTCATAAGGTGTGATATTTCTTACATAATAATTTACCTGCATATTTGAATCACTAAGTAAAGTTTGGATACATCTAATACAATATTGTAGTGCACCAACACAGATGGAGTTCCTTGCTTCACAATCTTCGGCATATTTACTTTCAAGAGCTAGTTTCGAAATGGATATAATTTGGTCAAGAGAAAATGAAAGTTTTGTATGTATTAGCTTGCGTTGGTTGAGACTTTTAACCACCAAATGGAATTCCTCAATGCAATCCTTAGTCAGAGCAGCGACGACGCTCAGACAAGTTCCAAACATATCTCTTAGAGGGATAAAGCTATCATGAGGGTCAGCCTCATCTGCAAAAAAAAAAAAAAAAAAAAAAAAAAAAACAAAAAAAAAAAACAAAAATAGAAAAAAAAAAAAAAATACAAAAATAAAAACCAAAAACAAAC
>Ga0214542_1000464_pt1:0-50000 | contig 73114 bp, 37 predicted proteins | sample CNSS1metaG_FD_160096 | JGI IMG/M metagenome (GOLD analysis project Ga0214542, IMG submission 160096) | Root nodule microbial communities from cowpea collected in UCLA plant growth center, Los Angeles, California, USA - CNSS1 | ecosystem: Host-associated > Plants > Roots > Nodule | place...
ATATCGGCTATCTCTTACTCCTTTTGGGTTGTAGGCTTTGTAATGAGCTTTAGTATTTCCTTTTAAGTACCTTGGATAACTGTAAGGAGTGACTTTATACTCCGCAACTTGGCTTTTTTATATTATCTGGTGTAAGATTTCATTTAATTATGTTATTATTTAAATGGGATGTTACATATCGGATACGAGTCGTATCTGATACATGTATCGTATTTGTGCATCGTAGCCAGGGACGAATCTTGCATATGATAGAAGGTAGTCATAATTGTCCCAACCTTTTCTCATTTTATTTTTTATATATATTTTAAAATTATATTTATATATTATTATATTAAATTTAAAATTAAATTTATATATTTTATTATTTATAACTTAATTTGAAGATTATTTTAACTACTTTAATTTATTTTCTATGTGATAATTTTTTATATTTAATGATAGTTTTTTATGATTATTTTGTGATATGATTTATTTCACATCAGGTATTTTTTATATTTAATGATAGTTTTTTATGGTTATTTTATTATATGATATTGAAATATAATTATATTTCTTTGGATTTTACTATCATGTGTGTCTGTTTTGAATAACAAAATGAATTTTTTTATTAAAAAAATAATTTGTATAAAAAATCTAATTAAATTTGCCCATATTCATACCTGTACATGATTTATTAGTATTTCAATATCAATTAATTAATTTTTATAAAATAATTAAATATTTACAACGAAAACATTATATTATCAAATATTCAATATAAAAAAGATATTTTTTCATTCTTTCAATACCATATATTTAAAAAACAATTATATTATAATTATATACATTTCAAAGTAGAGTACCAAAACAGTTATTAAATGTGCAAATGTTAAAGAAAAAATTTGATAAAACTTAAAAGTATTTTATAAAATTACAGAAAGAAAATAGATATTCAAATTTAAAAATGTATTAAATGTTTATTTACTCTCATTCTTTAAATTCCGATGAAATTTTCTTTTTTTATACACTAATAAAATTAAAGTACAACACTTGAATGAAATCACACTATTAACAAATATTAAACTAATAATAATTAAAATTTGACATAAATTTTGTATTTTTTTAACTTTAATATACATTGAATAATAATAAATAATAATAACATTAAATTGTTATATTATAGTAAATAATTTTTTTATACAACTATAGTAATATAATTATATTTATGATAATGAGTTAGAAAATAAAAATAAGTATTTAAGTAAATAAATTATTTATTTCAAATCTTTTGAATGCATACGTTGAGGTTATAAGAGTTTCCCAGTTCTTAAACTCAATGACAAAAACAAAAATATCAATCGATTATGTTGATTATTTAATCGATAACACAAAAGAAACTAATTTTTCAAGCATCATTATTTTAAGTGATTATATTAAATTTTTAATCGATTAAACTAATTATGAAATCCATATTTTTAATAAAAAATATCAGTCTAACTAAAGATGAATTATATTACATAATTATAAATTAATAAACATCATCAATGCTTAATTAGAAATAAGTCAAATGACATAATTATAAATAAATAAATAAAAATTATTGTGTAACTATAGATAAATTAAATTACATAATTATAAATAAATAAACAATATTAATGTGTAATTAAAGATAAATTAAATGATATAATTAGAAATAAAGGGTCTAATATACTTTTCATTCCAAATTACTTTCAAAATTTGTTTTGTCCATAAATTAAATATATACTTATTTCATCGTTACACTTTTATTAAGAACGTCATATTCTAATTTACTGTGAAACTCTGATTATCACACGGTAAACACTCTTGTTAAGAACGAATCGGATGGACAAGCGAATCAATGAATTAGTGAAAACAAAATAGAGTATAGCTTACAACAAATGGGCATGGCATGGTAGCTTTGAAAGAAAAGCTGAAAAAGGCTAAAATTGAATATAAAGATTTGGAACAAAGAAGAATTCAACCATAGACTTAAGCAGGGATTTATAAAGAAAATTAACTTTGTATTTGGACAATGCATTTCAACAATTCTAAAAAATTGAGATGTATTGTATTTGAAATTTTTACAATTGAATTTCTTTCGTATTTTAAATAATATGTTTGATAGACGCATGTGTATAACTGGTTCCATAACAGAAGGGCTCATTCGAAGAGGAAGCAATTCGCTCCCACATCAGAGCCAGAAGATGAGACAGAAGTTGAGTCTCCGAGAGAGAAAAAGATACGCGTCGAGAGTGTTCAGGTTGCTCAAGGACATGTACATCCACAATCCTAACTTAGGTATTATTAATTAATCTTTCAATTTTTAGGATGAATTTCTCAATAAACAGTCATATGAAAATTAAGAACATGATCAATTAGGATCTTTCTAACAGATTGAGCCGAAAACTGAATGTGATTCTTCATAGGCTTGTTTTTAATTTGTAGATATGCAATCTGATTTTTGTTGATTTGTTTGTGCAAATAATTTGCTAGGGGTAGCTAGGAATTTGCTTCAATTAGTTTGCTAAGAATTGACTAAGGATTTGCTACAACCGTTTTGTTAGGGATTGGCGAGGGATTTGCTACAAATAGTTTGCTGGAGATTAGTTAGGGATTTGCTACAAATAGTTTACTAGGAATTGGCTAGGAATTTTCTACAAATAGTTTACTAGAGATTAGCTAAGAATTTGCTACAAGTAGTTTGTTAGGGATTTGCTACAACTAGTTTGCTAGAAATTAGCTATGGATTTGTTACAACTAGTTAGCTAAGGATTAGCTAGAGATTAGCTAGGGAGTAGTTTCCTTGCTGAGTAGCTGCCTATAGTTTAGCTAAGGTTTAGTGTCCTCGTTGTTTCCTCGCTAATCCTTTGCTAAATCGTTTTGTGAGGGATCGGTGAGAGATCAGTTAGGGATTATTTCCTTGCAAATCTGGAAATTTGTTGTAGTGTTAAAACTTAGGAAAATAAATCCTCTATACTAAAGTCATATCAAAACTAAAATAATCACTTTAAACACTCTATAAACACTCAAATTAATTATAACTCAAACTTAATATAATAAAAAGATCAAAGTTATCAACCCTTATATAACAAAATTAATAATTTATTTGTAAATATTATGTATTATTATAATTAATATATTTAATTTATATACAAAGTTGAGATGGTTGAGTTGGTCTAAGGTGTCAGATTAAGGTTTTGGTCCAAAAGGGTGTGGGTTCAAATCCCATTCTCAACATTAGCAAAAACACATGTATTTGTTTTTTATTATTTATCTGTGAAGCGGTCTTCTTAATTCTTTGTAGAAGACATGGTTTTGACCCATTTGAGTTGTTCGACCTGTTTTGATAGTCAATCCTGCCCAACCCACCTTGATCGTTGGTCCGCCTGACCCGTCTTTATCGTCGGGTTTGTTCTGATCGTCAGGCGTCAGGCCGGCCCGATCCGTGTATGTCGTCGGGTTGGCCCGACTCGTCTCAGTCATCTGGTTCGTCTGAGCCAAATTGACACCTCTAATCTTAAATATTGCGGAATTTCAATTTCTTCCTTTTTGAGTGAATTTCCAATTCTACTATTTTAGTGATTTGAAATACCTTCTTAAAATTACTCAATTTCAATTCCCTTATAATTTCTTCATCCAAACAAATCATTTTACTTAGAAGAAATTCAAATTCTCCAAATAAATGAATTACCCTCTTAAATTGACTCATCTAAACACACCCTAACCTTGATCGACCTATTTGAGTTGTCAAGCCCGTCCGACCCATATGTGTCATCAAGTCACCCGTTTGTCTAGGTCGTCGGGCCTGCTCGACCCGTTTGTGTCGTTAGGTCAGTCCGATCCGTCTAGATTGTCTGGCCAGCCCAACCTGTCATGGTTGTCGGGTTTACCGGATCCGTTTGAGATTGAGTGAGAAGAATTTCAAATTTTGAGGGTATTTGAATTTCTTCTAATTTAGCTAATTGAAATACTTCAAAAAAAAATGAATGCATTTTAAATGCTTTTTAATTTCTCTATCCAAACACAACATTTCATTGTAAAGAATTTCAAATTCTCCAAATAAATGAATCACCCTCTTGAATTGCCTCATCCAAACACACCAAAAGGAAATATACATTGCGAGAGGAAATTGGAGAGAATGATATTTTTCGGTAGGCTTAAGATGGTAAATTTCAAGGAAGAATTAGTGATGAAACAAAAATCTAAGATCAAATTGCTAGAAAAGGGAGACTTTAACTCTATTTACTTCCACTCAATGATTATGGAGGAGAATTAAAAATCTGATTAAAGGTGTGGAAGTGTAGGGAGTTTGGTCATAGAACCAAAATCAACTCAAGGATTTACAAGGGAGTTATTTGTGGGTAGTTTAGCAATTTCTTCTACTATTATATTCAAAATGACTCAATCAAATATCATTTTTTTTTTAAAAGTACTCAAAGGACTCACAGCTATGCATATATAGTTGATATGCAAATAATAAAATATGCATGTTTAATAAAATTTTAGAGCAGAACTTAATCCTTCATTGACAGAAGACGATGAAAAGTGATATCACATGTTATTCTATTTCATTGAATGGACTATAACTCCGAGGTACAATCTGTGTTGAGAAAGGTCACTGTGTTCTGTTCTGTGTTATAGCTAACCAGGATGTCTTGTTGTGCCACATTCCCAAAGATGGCGGTTGAACTTGGACTGAAAGCCAAACATATCTTAGTTTCACTCACCTTCAGAAACGTGTTGATAGAATGCAATTCCACAACTGCACCACCTTTGAAATGTGCAAACACCGTTGGTATTTGATATTGTTGACCAGACGTAATTTCGTAGCACAACTTCAAATTTCTTGATGGGCTATCAGTACGCACTAAATTCACTGCATTTACCATTTCTCCTTCCAAACTTGAATAAACCTCATATGGCAAAAACGTGAGTGGTGTCCCTGAGTCAAGTAAGATGTTTCCCTCTTCACCATATCTCGGAAACTCTATTCTCTTGCTTCCCACACTCATTGCTTCCATCTCCAAGAAGTACTTGAATGGCAATGCACTGTTTATGATTAAAGGGGTTGGAACTGCAGATTTAACAGAAACCTCACCACGATCTCCAAAATGGAGAAAGCTAGGTTTTACATCTCCTTCATACATTGGCGTGAAACAATACGAAAATATTCCACCTGTTTTAGGTCTTAACTGAGTTGCAAGTGAGAAAGGTCCATTTCCAAGGCCAACCACGCCAGAGCTTTGCTCACCAAAGATTCCAGTGTTGCTATGTCCACATCCAATCACGATTTTGGGCAATGCTATATCACGATTTTCACTACTTGAAGTTAGAGTAATGGTGTCCCAACTGAAATCTCCTGCTGAAGCTGATCCATCACCATAGGAGACTCTATATGCGCAATGTTTCCCATTGTTAAAACTGCAAAAAGTATTTTCCGCAGAGAGACACTCAGCAGCAACACAAGGGATGCTGCTGTAAGTGCTTGAAATGGAAGGATCGAATATAGGTCTGCTTTGTTTGTAACAGTTTTTACAAGGTTGACATTGCATCCAAATGGTGCTGGCACCAGTATCAACCAGACCAAGGATTTGGAAAGGTGGAGTTCCAACTGAATAGTTCATCAGGAATTCTCCTGCTGAACTTCTAATTACAGTGGTCTCAACATCATGCGAAGAATCTAGTCTCAAGTAATTAGCACGATGGATGGAACGAAGAATGGCGTTTTGAACTCGTTGGAAATGAGTTTCCGTGGGACGATAGAAAGGTGATTTTGGTGAGTCACGGTGTATCAGTTCCACACTAAATCCAGTTTTAAGAGCTTTTGAGGAGGAAATGTTGTGAAGAAATAACAAGACAATAAGAAAAGATGAATAACGTGGAACCATTGTCATCACTGTACATGCAGAAAAGTGAATAAACAAAAAACCTCTCTTCAAATGGATTTGTGAGTGTTGGTGCCTTCTTATACAGTGACTGAAATTATCTACATTAATTGTTATCAGTACTTAATAACTTATATCTGATATATTCTTAATTAGTTAGCATCATCACCAATTATTTACTAACATTTTAGTCTGGATTCCAATGATTAATGCAAATTTGTTACACGTTTTCTGATATGTTTCCAGGTTAAGTGCAGGTAAAATTCAATGTGAAAAACCTAACAATTTATTGTTTATCTACTTTTATTGGAGATCTTGGGAACCCAAAGTAAATTCAGAGAATCAGGTTTAAATGTATAATAATTGCTTGCAACATTTTTTTTTATGTTAATATAATAACAAATATTCTTGGTGTTGAAACAGTGTTTTGTTAATTTGAGATGTTATTACTCTTAAATATGGATTACACACATAATAAGCATTGAAGCATTGTAATTATATGTAGCTGCTCTTTCAGCAATTTGTATGTAGATCGTGAAAGACTCTGTCAAATTAATATTTTACTGACAAATATTAATGAGTCCAAAAATTGTTTTAGAAATATTTCTTTCTATTATACAGAATAGACTACTTACACACAAATATCAAAATTATTTTCATAAGAACATTTTTTTTAAGTTAAACTAATTTTGGTGTAATTAATATATTTTAATTAATCATAAAGTATTTAATTCAATTTTACTTTTTTTTTTTAAATTGGTGTCTAAAAATAATTATAGAGTTAAATATGCCCTTAACTTTTAATAAATATTGAAAATTAGTTTTTCTCTTCGAAACTTTATTAAGTTTAACCACAGTTGTGTGTAAATCATTCAAATACTATCATGAAACGCGTTTAAAACATCAACTAATTTTAAAAAAATGTAATTAAAAGAACTAATATTATCATAAAACACATTTAAAATATTTAAGAAAATTTGGTTAAAACGTCCATAATTATGTATTCATGTGTGTTGATCACAAATTATTCAATGTTTTATTTTACAAAAGAAAATTTTAGTCAACACCATTGTTAATAAATGTAATAAAATTTTATATAATAAATATATTTCAATCATATACTAAAAATAAAATTATATAATTAAATATGTTATATTTTTTATAAAAAATACAAAAAATGTATATGCAATGAATAGATATATATTTACTTGTAATGACGTTAATATTTTAATTTATAAAATAAATTTAAGTGAATTTGTTTCAAGAAAATATATAAAATGTTTCCATCTAAAAATATTTTAAAAAGAACATTCATTTATAATGTTTATTTATAATTTTCAATATATGAGAAAAAAAACCATTCTTTTTATATAAACTAAAACATATAGTTAATTTTACCAATAAAATAGAATAAAACATGTTTTTTTATCGATAGTTTGATGTAAGAGAATTGTTTAAAACGTAAATTGTTATAATTTTAATTTTACCAACTTCCAGTATATTTGGGTGCAGCACTAATACTAAATGCAATTTCTTTTAATTAAACATCATCATAATATGATAATTTTGTGTATGATTAAATTTTGTGTCTGGATACAAATGTGATCTTTCAAAAATAAACATGTTTCAAATTACACAATCTTGTGTATGACTAACCATGTCTGCCACTTTCAAATATAATCATCATAATATTCAAGTTAGGTAATCGCTTACATAAAGTGAAACACTAATGGTAAATAGGTTATGGTTTGAAGCATTTTATGAAGACTTAATTATTTGGATAGTTGCCACTTTAATAAGATTGTGTTAATTTGGTCATATTTAAAAAAAAAAAATCAATTGTGTCTAAACAGGCAAGAGGAATGCAAATGGGTGTGAAAGAAAAATAACGAGGTACAAATATCTTGCAAATTATGTGTTTTATGTGCATAGAAAATTAATTGAACATTTGGTTTCTTAATGTAATATATCAAACCAAGGTTGAAATCTTTGTAATAAATGGACAAGATTAATATTTGTTTTAATTTTACTTTCCTAATCTCAATATCTAAGGTATAATAATATTTGAAAGATAATGTGGATAACTGTTATTTATTACATATTACGTATGGAAACAAATAGATTTAGAAATGACAAAAAGTGGATGGTGAGTAAATTTTTGGATTTGCTCAACTGAAAGCATATGGACATGGATTACAAATAAGATACTTACAACACACTTTTCATATTTCGATTGATATATGCCTAATTGATTGTATTAAAAGTATACAATAGTATTGTTTAATTCTTAAAATGAAATTTATAATTAGGTAGACACATTTAATTTCCTCTTTGGCGGGTATAGGCTTGTTATCTAAACTTTATCTAAGGGTGATAATTTATCTGTCTTATTAAAAGGTTTCATTCATAGGTACCAAGATATTTTGAGTATTATAAGATGATTCACGATAACAAGCTCTATCTAGGAATGACAAAGTGGATCAACTCGGTTGTTTTGGCCCGTAAAGTGTGGACCGAGTTGGCTCGCTCCACAACTTAATATCGGATTTAATTTTCTAGCTCACATGTCTGTATACTAACCTGTATTTGTGATAAGCAAAATATTTTTGTTTTTGTGATGAGTAAAATATTTTTCTTTATTTTTTCATAATAAATGATATTCATGATATCAAAATAATTTCAATTAGCTTATCTAATAAATACAAGAAATAATAATAATAAAGATTATAACTAAAGTACAATAACATGTTACCTACCTAAGACTGCATAAAAGGATATTACATATTCAATAATCATTATCTTAATTATATACAATGATTATACATAATAATAATAATATTATTATTATTATTAATAATAATAACAACAACAACAACAATAATAATAATAATAAAAGGAACTTATAGAAATAACACCATGAATGATATGAGAATTGAAAACTGATAATATTTAATTTGTAAACAGGTCAACGGGACAGTCTCCTTTATTCCATGCAAGCTTTGTGCGGGACAGGCTTGTGCAAGCCAACAGATTCAATATCCCAGCCTGCCCTCTGTTCTTTTATGTGGATCTGCGGACCGGTTCGTCTAATCTGTCCTAAATTACCATCCCTAATTATATCCAGATCAAAAAACATACTTTGTTTTATATGTTAACTTAAAAACGGATATAATCATATTTTTATAAGAGTCTTTCTAAAAGATATTTTGGAACAAAATTTAATAACATATATTATTAAAGACAAGAGATTCATGGAAGAAAAAAATATGTTAAATAATTTACAAAAATAACATGTATATAACAATGTTTGTACTTAATGTATAGTTTCTCATTTGAAAATATTTGTTTGAAGAACTTGACCTATTTTAATAAATTGCAAAAACAAAAGCATTACATCCCTTTCATAAATCTTCCTAAAATCTTATCATTGTGGGGGTCTATGCCTTATTGGGAATTCCCAACCGACACATAGCAAATGAATGTTTGAATATCACAGCATGAAGGAGGGGGCCTCTTGTAGAAAACTATGTTATGTTTCTTAACATTTTTCATCACATTCTCCATACAAACAAAACACATTAAATTAGACAGCAACACAATCAGAATCATGCAAATTCCTATCCAATTCAATCATTCTCCAACAATTTCCAAGAAATATCCAACACAATGTATGTATATTTATATTGAGATTAGTAATATAGTTACCCGTTTATTTCACATTTGATTATAGTAAAAATATTTTATATCTTACCTAAAGTAATTTATTTTAGAAGTTTTTAAAATTTGTCACGTAGTTTTAAAGTTAATTGATTTTCTTTTTTTACTATTCACTATATTTTAATACATTGTTTTATTATCACTTTGATTTTTTTTAGTTATTGTTGTGTATTTAAATTTATAAAAATAAAATCGTTATATTATTTTTTAAATTTTTTTATTACTTTTTATAGTTTGTAAGTTTTAAATTAATATTAATATTGTTAATATTACAAATTAAAATAATTAAATTTCATTAAATGATCCTATAGAAAAATAACACATTTAACAAAGAAAATTCAATATTAGAGAGTGGTTTAAATTGAAAAAACAAATAAAAATAAAAACTAAAATTTTTAATAATAATTTAATTATTTAAAAAAAATTATAGCTAAATAATAATATTTTTTAAAGCAAACACATATGTTATTTATATAAAAAAGCTTTTATTTGTATTTGATGTCAATTATATTTATTCACTAGTTTATCAATTAATTATACTAAATATGTTTCATTCAATAAACTAATTTATTAACCTAAAACTTATAAATTAAAAATTTATCAGTTAGGAGTTTATTTTTCAGTTAACAATTAGTTTATACACTACCAATTAACATATAATATTTCTTTAATTTTTTCTTCAATCTCACCTTCATATCTCATGAAACCTGAGTCTTTAGGTTGAGGAAATTTTCTTCACAAATTTGCATTTCTTATTTATGATTTTGATTTTTGATTTTTTGTTATTTTTCTGTCATTATAATATTTCAATTTTGGAATTTTTGTAATTTTTGTGTAATTGGCAATTTATGTTGATGTTTTTCATATCTTAAATATTAAATTATTTTTTCGAGTTGTTAAATGAATAGATTAAATGCAGGATTTAATTAGACTAAAATAAAAAAATACATGTATAAAATTAAATTAAACTAGGTTTTTATAAATATAAGAATATAAGAACTAAAATAATGAAAAAAATAAAATCATAAATAAAAGAAAACCAAAATAATAATTTAATTTAAATTTAAATATTAAATATTAAATAATTTAACCATGTGTACGATCCAATTTTTTAGAACTTCCTCCATTCTTTTGCATTTAATGTTTTTAAAGCTTCAATTATTTATAATTTAGAATTAAGAATCCACATGTCACGTCCTTTAAAGAAGGAAAAAATAAAACAAAATATCTTTAACTACGTGGTCCCTTTAAAACGACACCGTTATATCTTTAACTACGTGGTCCCTTCAAAACGACACCGTTTCCTCTGCCAGAGATCCACCTGAAATCGGAGGTTTCTTCTGTTTGTTACCTCTCTCTCTCAATATCAAGCTCGAAACTTTTTCCATTTTTGCTTTCTGGGTATGTTCTAAAATCTGTGTCAAAAAACTCTTTCACGATTTTTTTTTCTTTTCTTTTCTTTCGTATTGTTCATGTGCTTTCTATTGAAATCATTTAACTAACTACTTTTATTTTTTTTTCTTTTGCCTTCTTTTGGGAATTCTTCAATTTGCTTAATTTTCTTAGACGCGTTAATTGGTATTTGAAAGTCACAAGCAATGGTGAAGGACACTGCGTACTATGACATATTAGGTGTGAACGTTGATGCATCTGCTGCAGATATCAAGAAGGCTTATTATGTCAAGGTAATAAATAATGAAATTAATGACCTTCACTTTTTCTGATTTGTGCAACCAGAAAAGGAGATTTCAGAATGTTTCTATATTGTTACCCGATCTGATGGAATGTTGAATTTGATTATACTACGTGTTTGTGTTATAGAATCGACTTGGTAATTACATAAATATTCTTTCGGTTTTTTTTGTTGTTTAAATTTGAATAAACCATCAATTTTGTCTTATTAGAAGTATCACCCCTCTTCTAAATGGTCCTTTACACTAATGAAATTATATAAGTAGTCTCTATCGAGTATTGAATATCCATCAATATCTGATATATTTTACAGAAATTGAGGAACTAGTTTAAAGAAATTTCGACACTTCAGGGACTGTGAAGCATGATTTGTGATACTTTAGTGGCTACATACATACTTTCATTAGTTTAAGGGCAATTTAGCAGAGAGGATGATGCTTCATGGATTGATGGTTTAATTGTTTAATTTTGTATCCATTCTAAGACTAGTTCTACACGCTTGATAACTGGGGATGGCAAGAGGATATGGCAGATATGTATATCCTCATATGCAATTTAAAAAATTAGATATACATACCCGTATTCAATTAACACGGGGATTTTTTGTCATAATTGAAAAGGTTTCAGACAATATTGATTTGTTTGTGAAAGTTGGAGTTCAATAGGCCCAAAGGTTGAACTCCGGAAGCTGTTTATTGATCTTGTTCTGCCTTCAGTGGCTGTTTATTTCAAATGTGCTAACCAGGCAACACTTAATTGGTGACACAATTTCGGGAGAGAGTAGAAGAAATGATGTCTCTCTTCTAGTTAGGTTTAGATTAAATATTTAAAAAACCACATTCATGCTGGTGTGTTACTTTTTTTCTTTTATATTGTTTTCTGGCTGAATCTTAAACTTGACAGTTCCTCCTTTTTTTCTCTCTTTAACTGCTGTTAATCTCTCTTTCTCTTCCCTTTTTAGGCAAGAATTGTTCACCCTGATAAAAATCCTGGGGATCCTAAGGCCGCAGAAAATTTTCAGGTAAGCGCTGGCAAGCCTTGTTTTCTCTGAAGATATATTTAGTAGATGTCATTAACAAAGTTATTTACATCCTTCTTAGTTCTTACTGCTCTACGATTTACAGTACAAAATATAAAAGTATGTATACACTTGAATCTCTCCCTCTATCCAGTTTGCTTTATTTTTCTCAATATACTTTTCTAAGTCTGGTATCTTTGTATATTTACCAGAAACTTGGTGAGGCTTACCAGGTTTTAAGTGACCCCGTGAAGCGCGAAGCATATGATAAAAATGGAAAGGAGGGAATAGTGCAGTAAGTTTATATTGGCTTCCATGACTGAACAGTAATTAGCTAATAATTGCTTGCAATTAATTGATTCTACATCAAATAGTGAAGTGTTGATTTTGCAATTCAAAGATAACTCATGTAGGTTACTATCAAAAAGTAGTTTCTAGAATAATATTTTAATCTCATTGAATTTTCCTTTTCTTGGTACTATATCTAGTTGTTGTCAGAGTTAAACTGGAACCAAAATATGTAACTAAATATACTTCATGTGCTTGTTGTTGAATCTTCTTGAAAAAAAACTTATCTTAATTAGTCAAATAGTACGAAAGAGAGCTGCAGAGCAGAGCTGTTGCCTATAGAAAATCTATAATTTGATCACGTGGGCTAGTTCTGTGAGTATTTTCCACTATGTTGGGGCATCAAAATTATGATGGAGACCTAATATCGTTTTATCTGAGGGATCAGAGAATGAACTTATCTGCTTTGTATTGCACTCAAATAACAATTATTTAAGATTACAGTATCTGCATCTCTCAATTTCAAGACTGAAATGTGATACCATAAAATCCAGATCGATTCTATATTATCTAAAAGGGAAAGAAAGACAAACAGTTCTAGCTAATTTACAAGAATTCATACAGTAAAATAAAGTCCTTAAATTAATATATAACATAACTCCCAAAATTAGTATTAATCTTTCAACCAAATTAAGGCTTGTTTATTTATGAGGAATGTGCTAAAATCATTATTTAAGACGTTTGAAGATGAATCTAATGTAACAGAATGCTTTCATGGATTGACAAACCTGCAAAATACACTGATTTTTTTTTCAGAGATAACATGATGGACCCTACAGCTGTGTTTGGAATGATTTTCGGAAGTGAAGTTTTTGAAGAATACATTGGGAAACTTGCACTGGCTTCTTTAGCATCTATAGAAATTGATGAAGACATACAGGATCCTGAAGTTCAGAGGCAAAAAATTCAAGAAAAGATGAAAGTATTTTGTTTTTCAAGTTCTTTATAATGGTTTTCCCAAATCCTTTGTACTGTTCTCCCTCATAATTTAGTCGCTGAAACTATTTTCCTTCTTTGTAACCATAGGCGTGGCAGAAGGAAAGGGAGCAGAAGCTTTCAGCAATTCTGATAGACCGGCTGCAACTATCTGTTGTTGGTCAAGAAGAGGAATTTACTGCATGGGCAAAGTCAGAAGCTCGTACCCTTTCTAAAGCTGGTAAAATCCCTCTGTTTACATGTAATTTTTATAATTTATTATTCAACAATAGTCCAGAACTTGGAAGTTTCAATGACTGAAACATTTTCATTTTCAAGAGTGTCAATTTATCGTATGTGCAACATGCATTCTAGACTTGTCCTTCAATTCAGACCTTTCTTGAGCACTATTCTGAGGTTTTAACATATATAAATTGTAATGATCTATTGATGTAATAGAAATTTTCAGTTTTAGTTCACAGAAATCTGTTTTAGAGGTGCAAATATTATGTTTTTTTTTTTTCCAGTTTTGAAATATAATTGGAATTATTCAAAGAAACTAAAACAGACTCCTGGTTCTGTTTTTCCCTTGCTATTTTCGTAACTCATTTCTGGCATTTTTTTTTTTAGCTTTTGGTGAGGCCATGCTACATACAATTGGTTACATCTACACACGAAAATCTGCAAGAGAACTTGGAAAGGATTTACGGTACATGAATGTTCCCTTTTTGGCTGAGTGGGTTCGAGATAAAGGACACCGTATTAAGTCACAAGTAACAGCAGCCTCAGGTAGTGATAAAAGGTCCTTTTAGTCCCTCATCACTCATTTTTTTTAGTTTTAGTTTAGTCTCATAAGTTTACAAGGTTTTACTTTAGCTCCTTAAATTTCTTTGTTTGATTAAATTGGTACTTACATCAGTTAATATGTAGTAAAATGCTTACTTCATGTAATAGTTTCCAATATTGACCAAATTAGTGTGATAAATTGATGTAAGGACTAAATTCAATCTTTTTAAACTTGGAGAACAAAACTTAAAAGAATAAGATGGGACCAAAAGGATATGGGCATTGGAAGGTTTTAATGCAACTTAATTGTTTCTGTAGGAGCTGTGTCCCTAATTCAAATACAAGAAGAGCTCAAGAAGCTAAACCAAGGAGAAAACAAGGAAGAAACCATAATCAAAGCTATTGAAGATAAGAAGGATGCCATGGTTAATTCTCTATGGCAGATCAATGTGATTGATATTGAATCAACTCTGTCACATGTTTGCCAAGCAGTAAGTTGCAGTATATACGTTCTGTAGTTTGAAAATAACACTCTTGGCTGATAACTCCGATAATAGTCTTTCCCCCAACGTACCTGCTGTGCATGACATTTGTTAGTTTGCAGTTTTTGGCCTGGTAGGAAGAAATTTCACTTTTTTGCTAATGTTACTTACTCATTTCTTTAATCTTCGATTCTAGAAACAACTGGGATCACAGTGGTAATCTCCTATAGGTTCCATTGTACATTTTGCCTCTCTATTATGGCCTGTGTCAATTCTTGTCCCCCCTATAGCTTTTGCTTCCAACTTAATCCCTTATTTTTTCTTATTTCTTTTTAATGGCTACAATCAAACCCCTCTGGTACGTTTTCTCTACCTGAAACTCTTGAACTTTCTCTTTTACCCCCCTAAAGATCTCCTTAAACTAAACCTATTAAACTATTTTAAATACCCTTCTGCTTATATCCAAGGATCAAAACATTATGTTTCATCTAAAATTAAAAAGTGCCGATTTTTCCCCTATTTAAAACATAAAGTGCGAATTATATGAATACGTCCAAATTTCCTTACACATTCAACTTCTATGAGCTCTCCTAACGTATTTACTTCAGTGTTGAACTGAAATGCGTGCTATGAAATGTTGAATAAGCATATCATATATGTTGAAATGTCAATTAATGACAAATTTTAAGAAAACGGTTTCTATTTTTCTCAGGTTCTTAAAGATCCTAGTGCCTCCAAAGATGTTCTGAAGGCTCGGGCCAAAGCATTGAAAAAGTTAGGAAGCATCTTTCAAGTAAGTGCTTGATTTCATATTTTAGTGCATCAACAACTAATATGACTGCATAGTTCTGTCATATGTTAGCATGGAATTACCAACAATTTCAATAACCAGCTGTTACATTTTGTTTAGTCCCTCAAAATATCTTGAAATTTAGTTTAGTCGTTTTAAAACTAGTAAATTTAATAAGGAGCTAAAATGATGGAGAAATTAATGAGATGTCACGTACAGGAAACAAGCGGAATGCTGAAGGGGTAGAGGCATCAGGGGTTATTTGTGATTGCAAGGTACCTATCCAACTCAAAGGCATCTTTTATTGTATACTACACATTCAGCTGCACTATGTGATAGTGAATGTTGTTCAGCTGCACTATGTGGTGGTGAATGTTTCGTAAGATTTAAATAGGGATGTCAAAGTGGGTTAGGCCCGACGGGTCAGTCTGCCATCCCGACATATAATAGGGTAGTCGGATTTGAAATTCCAACCTGCCAATCTGAAGTAGTCCGACCCGCACAATCCGCCAACCCGTCGGAGGCCAACCCGCGGGTCAAGGCAGGCTAGCCCACACCCCGTTTATCTAAAGAAAAGGCATGCTGCACTACTCACACAAATATGCTTGTTGGACTAGGTTATGTTCTCTAATTAAAAACAGACACACACTAAGCACTCACAAGCCACACAATGATGCAACCATCACCACCACACACAAAAACACCGCGAGCCAACACCATCATGCGAGTCAGAAGAGGAGGCACGTGCAGTGCCATGCACCACCACAAGCTCTGCACCTCCATCTTCAGTTTTCGATAAGCGTCTTCACCAAGTGGCAGTGTCAACGATTACGATTTCATCTCATCGCGAGCCACCACCACCACCACGCCGCCAGATCAGAAGAGGAGGTGCGCGCAGTGCCATGCACCACCGCAAGCTCTACACCTTCATCTTCTGTTTTTGGCGAGCATCTTCATCAAGTGGTGGTGTCAACGATTGGGGTTTCATCGCACCGCAAGCCACCACCACCACCATGCGAGATCAGGAGAGGAGGCGTGCATAGGGCCATGCACCACCGCATGCTCTGCACCTCCATCTTCAATTTTTGGCGAGCGCCAAGTGGGAGTGTCAATGATTGGGTTTCATTGCACCGCAAGCCACCACCACCACACGAGATCAGGAGAGGAGGTGCACGTAGTGCCATGCACCATTGCAAGCTCTGCACCTCCATTTTCAGCTTTCGGCGAGCGTCTTTGGAAAGTGGCGGTGTCAACAATTGGGGTTTCATCGCACCGTGAGCCACCACCACCACCACACGAGATCATGAGAAGAGGTGCGCACAGTGCCATGCACCACCACAAGCTATGCATCTCCATCTTCAGTTTTCGGTGAGCGTCTTCGTAAAGTGACGGTGTCAACGATTGGGGTTTCATCGCACCGTGAGCCACTACCACTACACGAGATCAGAAGAGGAGGCACGTGCAGTGCCATGCACCACCACAAACTCCGCACCTCCATATTCAGTTTTTGGCGAGCGTCTTCATCAAGTGGTTGTGTCATCGATTGGGGTTTCATTGCGTTGCAAGTCACCACCACCACGCAAAATTAGGAGAGGAAGCGCACATATTGCCATGCACCACTACAAGCTTTGTACTTCCATCTTCACTTTTTGGCGAGCGTCTTCGTCCAGTGGCGGTGTTAATGAATAGGTTTTATCGCAGCCTTCGTTTGCGCCTTTGGAATGTCCTCTGCCTCAGCTCGGTTGTTCCCACAGTCACCGGACAAAGTTGCCTTCTTGTCGTCCTTGGAATCCTCTGACGTCAAAGCTCGCGTGTTCCGCCTCTACTATTGATCCCACCGCCACTGGGGTTCGCACCTTTGTCGTTGTCATCCAAGGACCCCACCGCAACTTCTCGTCTCTGGTGATTCCCATAGTGGCGATTCCCACAACAATGGTACCCACAATAGTGATTCCTTGATTCTTCCCTGTCTTGATTTTGCCCTTCTTGGATTAGGGTTTTTGTGTGTGTGGAGTTTCTTCAAAAACTGGCGGGCCAGCTCGTTAGCCCGCCTAGTTGCGGGACGTGTTTGATTCTTCAACCCATTCTAATGATGTTAGTTGGCCTAGCCCGATCATTTTTTTTGGACTATCAGAAGGTCGGGCTAAAACGGGCTGGGCTGGGGTTGGCTGGCCTTTTTTGACATCTCTAATTTAATTTAAAAGGACAATATGAGCGTATAGCAGAAATGAGAATGTTAAGATGAATGTATATAGTCATATAAGAAAGTACATGATATGGAATGATTATCTGATAAAGATTGGTTTGGCATTTTGGAGGAATAGATGACAGAAAACTGGTTAAGGTGGTTTAAATACTTACAAAGAAGACCATAAGAGGACCTGTTATAAGAGTAGATTGCATGACTTATAGTTCTATGAACAAATAAGGAGAACAAAAAGGAAGCTGGAGGAGGATATCATTGAGAGAGATTACAAAAATGACTGGTTTTTAATCATGCCAAATGATGTCATGAGATCAATGTACCTAATAAGTGGGTTAAGGCTTTGTTGTTGTAATCAGAAGCTAAAACCACATCACTTTTGATAAATCTAGGAAATAAAATCATATTTTACCAAAACCCAATTTCAAGATATTTTAAGGGACCAAAACATATTTTACCATTTGTTTGTATGTAATTAAGAATATTGTTTCATTTTGCTTCTCAGGGTGCTAAGGCTCCTTATAACAGAGAAAACAGCCTACGCAAAGAAAATGGCAAAGCAGTAGATGCTCCTTCCTCCTCATCATAGTCATCTTGTTCAGTTTGTTTAATATGGTTATGTTCTGAGTAGTATTCTACTATTCTTATGGCCCTCTGGTTCTCTGGATTTTGAACATTGTTTGATGCAGTGCTCCATTGCTGTTGATAGTCATGCTATGTAATATTTGCTTGAACTCATGGATTGGACTAACCTGTCATAATTACACACTTGTATTTAATAATTATCATCTAGTGATTATTGATTTTAGTTCATTCTTATCACTGTGTCTACACACTTATCATCTAGTGATTATTGATTTTAGTCCATTCTTATCACTGTGTCTACACACTGGTTCAATTTTTTAACATGTTACCTTGAGTTAAATTTAAATCAACTTATTTTTATCTCATGTTTTGAATTATGAATTCATTTTACTGGCTCCTTTATGATCACAGTTTTCTATTATATGTTAATCAATTTTTTTATTAAGTTTTACAGAGATGAAACTTTAGATTCTATTATTAATAATAGAACAAATGGTATATGTTATTGTATTTAAGTTTTGTTTTTTAAAAAATATATGTATTAACATTTTCAATTTTTAAGACAAGGAGTAAATATGTTTTAGTAAATTTAGTCTCCATTAGGTATATTAAATTCAAATGGCTATATATCTCTTGATATGATTAAGAAAACATTAAAACAGATAAATAAAAGTTGAAAATTATGTTAAATTTATGACAATAAAAAAAATTTACCCAGAAAATTTATAAGAAAACATTAAACATCAATCAATATAAAACAGATAAATAAAAGTTACTATAAAAGTTGAAAATTATGTTAAAATTTATGACAATATAAAAGAAATTACCCAGAAAGTACTGATTTTATTTATTATAAAAAGTGATAAAATAGATTTATAAAAAGGAAAAAATATCCAATTTTTTATTAATAAAATGGATTGAAATCGATAATTTTCATTAAATTATCTAAATTATTTTATAATTTAATCTAAATTTATTTGAATTTAAATTTGCACTTAGTATTTGAAGAATTGAGTTTACAAAATAAACTAAGAATAAACCACACATATATTAAAACTTAAAAAAGTTACATAATGAATCATTTGTAAGATCTAATTCGTCTTATTATTTCTATTTATCAAAACTTCCTTCCATTACTTTTTAATAAGCCTCTAAACTTTTATATAAAACTTGTCTTGATAAAATACTTATGAAATTGCATTTTATTATTTTTCTTATTTACATGGTAAATATGTAATCAATTTTTAAAATATGAATACAATTAATATTATTTTAAACCTTAAAAAATCAATAAATAAAAACGTTTGTTTCAATAATCTTATACTTAATATGAAATGGATTTGCATAATAAAAAAATGTAGAACAAAATTCAATGTTCAAAGTGATAAAGTTTATAACAGAAGGTACTAAAGTGGATTTGGATCTACCATACTATGAAATATACATACATACATACATATATATATATATATATATATATAAAGTATTTGAAAAATGCAGAACCAATCAATGTTATACATATTGTATTGATCCAAAGTGCAAAATACTTTTTGCGTGTCAACATTGAATTTCTCTGTGTACCATTCTTTTTTAGGGCAATAAAACGTTCACTGTTAAAAATGATTAACAACACCACACCATAAGATATATGTATAAAAAAGAAATACTCATTTAAAGCAAACAAGTTGAGTCATGGTTGATGAATGGTAATGAAAATCACTCCACTACTTGGTTACTAATCCATTGGATAAAATCATTGACACCATTAAAAAGGATAACTCAGAAAGATTCTAAAGGGGAAAAAATTCAAAATTTCAATCGATTAGAGATGATGTACCAGTAAAATAGAGAATATAAAATGAGAGAGATAAAGTTTGATTTTGAAGTTTTAGATTAGCTTAAGAGTTTAGATTTAGGTGAATAATATATGGAATTTTTAAATCGAGTACGTATTAATGGATTGAGCTATACGATTTACAATTCAAGCTAATGGATTTTTTAATTTCACATGAGATGTATCTAAGCTCATCTTTCTTACTTATTTCTTTATTTTATAATTATTTTTATTCATTGAGTTTCCTCTTATCCATTCTACGTTATTTAATATGTACAATAACTTAGAATTAGAAAATAATAATCAAATAAAGAATAGATGAAATTATAGTCGGAGATTTGATCTTAAATATTAAAATAAGTGAATATTAAACAAAATGAAATAATCTTGTAATTCTTTTTAACTATGATAAAATTCATTTATTTTGATTAATCACTATAAAACTAATTCAAACTTTTTAACGTAATAAAAAATATATAGATAAAATATTTTATTTTAGGTTTAATTAGTCGAACGGTACCTACTTTTGTTCAGATATGTCAGTTTGTTACCCGCTTTTAAAAATGTGTCAATCTAGTCCTAACTTTTGATAAAGTGTCTTCCTTACAAACAAAAATTACTAAAGCCGTTAACTTAATTCATGACTTTTACCACTAAATTTTAATATAAATATCAATACTTAATTTGTAAGTCATTTTAAATATCAATACCGTTAATGGTGTTAATAATTTTTTGCTGAAAAAGATCTAATTGAGACATCTTTTTAAAAGTTGAGACTCAATTAACACCTTTTCAAAAACGAGTACCAAACTAATACATTTAAATGAAAATGAGTATCATCCAACTAATTAAAACTTTATTTTACAAACCTCTTTTAAGGATTAATTACGCAAAACCTAATTTTAATTTCAAGGGTAGGTGCTACAAAAGATATATATATCTAGTGATGCCAAAGTGCACTTCTAACTATATCTAGAACATTATTGAATGAGATCAATGTCGAAATTTTATTTGCTATCAAGTAGATGGTGTAGTAAATAATGCACTTGATGAGGATTTGATTTATAAGATCTTGTAAATGGATGGTTTATAATGATGATGAGTACTCAAATCACAAAGCAATCCACGTATTATCCTAATTAAACCTAATCAATTAAACAAGCATGCATGCAAAAAGATTATTATTAGGCCAGTTTGCTTAATCTAATTAATCCTAATTAAATTTTTAATTTTGAATCACGATACACTATTAAATTAAACACGTCTTTTTAGATAAACTATGTATATCCTTCTAAAAATCTTGGTCATGTAGGTGACTAATGACCTAGTGGCTATTCAAGTGGCTTCGAATTGTGAGGCTATTGTTCTTAAGGGTCCACGTGTTGGGTCCCTAATCTTGACAAATGCTAAAACATGTTTTTTAATTGGTGATTTGCATCTCTAATCCTTAACACCACTTGTATTAAGATTATATCTTTTCATATATAAAATCATTCACCTTACAAAAAGACACTATATTAAATTTTTAAATTTTCCACCCCCGTATATACTAAATGATTATATCACTACAACAAAATAGTTAAATAATGATTAATTTTAGGATTAAATATGTTTTTTCCCTCAAGTTTCAGTGAAATTTGGAATTAGTCATCATCGAAACTTTTAACCAATTTAGTTCTTCATCTTTAGAAATACGTGAATTTAGTCATTTTAATCAAATTTTGTTAAGTTTATTTGAAGTTTCAAACACGTTTTATGATAATATTTGAGTTAGCATTTAAGCAAAAATGGATCAAACGATGTAAACAATTCAAATACTATCATGAATTGCGCTTGAAACGTTAGATAAACTTAACAAAATCTGGTTAAAAGGATTAAATTCATACATTTCTAAAGATGAAGGACTAAATTTGTCAAAAATTTTAAGGAGGGACCAATTCTAAATTTCACTGAAACTTGAGAGACAAAAACTATATTTAACCCTTAATTTTACAGGCAAAATTAATAAATGATCAGTTTATAAACTAAAAAGTATTAGTAACTATAATGGTTTTAAAAAATTATAATTGATAACTAAAATAATTTCTATTATGAATTAGTCACTTTTGAATTGTTTTCTTATAGTTTACGAAATTGACACTACTTTTAACTCAAAACCTCGAGACATTAAGTTTATAGGTATATTTTTTTTATATGATGTTTAACTTTAACACTTCTACCCAATATAAAACTTAGATTTATACTTATATTATTATTTCTCACAAGAATTGGAATAACATGTTTTGAGATCGATCAGGTTAAGTATACAAAATCAAAAAATTAGCATGACTATGCTAAGCACTTATATTTTACAATCTTATCATTAGGAGAATGTAATGTTGTAAATTGCTATAACTAGTTAATTTTTTGTAACCCATTTAGGGTTGTTGAATGATAGAGTTTATGTAAGTGATGATGTGTTGTGACATTGTGAGTTGACCAATTATTAATGTGTAAAAAAGGTGGAGAAGAATCTTTGTGAGAAGATAATGCTTGACCTAATTAGGGGTTTAAGAAAAGAGGTAGAAAAAGATAAGAGTTTTTAAAACATTACAGTGCTCATCTTTATTCTCCACCAATGTCCTTTCATTGATTTTTGGTGCTTTGTCCTTGTCGTTAAGGATAATTGGAAGCACTACAATTTAGAATACTATTTTATGCTAACCTAATATCACTTTTTTGTGTACACAAACTTTGGATTCATCTTCTTTTACACCCTTCTGCGCATGCTTTTTCTAACTTTCCATTTCAACCCCTTTTCAAATATTTTTGCTTTTTATAACAATTTCCATGCACAGGATGATGAGATCAAATATTCTTCATGATGCCCAATAAGTTTTTGTTTTATTATTATCCTTAAACTTTATTCAGTTTCAAGTTCATCGTAAATTTAAATTATTCCTAATTGAGTTTTAATTAAAATTTGTGTTATATTGATACTTAAATTTTTTGTATTTTTTAATTCAGTTTCTACCGATAAACTTTTCACTCTTAAAAATTCTCATATTACATGAAAATTTTCTTGCAAATTTGTTAGAAGAATTTGTAACAAATTTGTAAGAAAAGACTTTTTCCTGTTATTTGTTTTAAGAATTTTAACTGACGGTAATTCCTTTGTGCGTAATTATTTCCTACAAAATTATAAAATTCACAAGTATTTCTTATAAAATTTGTTGCGAAAAGTGTTTTATACAAAATATTTTACAAAAAAATTGGCAACAATTTCCTGCAAATTTTTTTTTCATAACAAAATTTGTAAGTGTTTCCTGAAAAAATTCAAAATAATATTTGTAGAAAATATGAGTTTTTTTTAGTAATGTTTGTATTAAGAAGTGTGATATTTTGTGATTAATATAAAATACTATTACTCTTATTACATAACGACAAGTGACTTTTATTGTTTTTATGAAAAATATATTAGATAACGATAGGTTATTACGTTTTTTAATTACTTCCACATCATTGATCACTTACACTAATTAGAGAATTATTGTCTCTCGTCGATGTAGGTGACTAGAACAATTTCTTTTTATCTAACACACTTTTAATTAAAATAATAGAAATTATTTCTTATTTTAGAATTTTACCACTATATATATTATTTGATATTAACTATAAAATCTTATAAGTAGAAACAAGTAAGTAAGATGACATGATAGCACAACAATCACCTCATTCATTTAATAGAAAATTGTAAAAAATTTAGATACTTAATAGATAAAAAAAATTAATAAATACTCAATTAAAAAATTCTAATATGTATGTAAGAAATACTTAAAACTTAATTAAGTTGTATTATTAGTATTTTATTATTATAATAACAAGACGATGATGACAAAGGTTGTGATTATATTAATTAAGAATAGTTTAGTGTTCTCAAATAGAGAGTTTGGGTGTGTTTACAAAAACTATACCATCAACTTACTTGAAGTTTATATGTTATGAGTTGAGAGTTAAGAAAAAGTAAGTTAATAAATTATTTGATAATAATATTAAATGATATATTTGATTATTTAATTATAATAGGATACAAAATTATAATTTCAAATTTTCTTAAAATATCATTTCTTAACAAATGAAAGGTATAGGTCTGTGCATGATGATCGACACAAAAGATTACGTTAAAATGTTTGTATTTATTTTTTTATATTCTTATTCATTTAGAGCATATATATATATATATATATATATATATATATATATATATATATATATATATATATATATATATATAATTTATCGGGTAAAAATATGGTTGATAATCTTAAAAAGAGTTGTTTTATGCATAACTAGTAGTGTAAACGATTTTACTGTTATTTGATCAATTTTTAAGATAGATATATAAAAGTCTTCATTTCAGTGGATTTTGAATGAATGATATGACAGTGAAAAAAGTTTTACTATTCAATACTATACACTATTTTAACCTTTAGAAGAAAGAAAAGGGTAGCAAAAACATAGTCTTGAACAAAACTTTTTGGTATGTTAGAAAAATGGAAATTTGGTGTAAAGTTCTTGGATAAAATTTAAAAAAGAAAAGAAAAAACATTTCCAATCATACAAAACTTGAAGTTTCCATGTTTGAAAATATATTTAAAGTTGAAAAGGAGGGGCAAAAATAAAGGTTTTGTAGGGTAGAAAATTGAATTGTTTATAGGGGTATATAATAATTTCCACTAAGGTCTAATTTCAACTATTATCCATATTAATATATGTCACTCCACTAACTTCTTAGACTTAGTGCCCAACAAAAGCAAAGTGGTCTTCACACACCTTTTCTGGTTGAATTTTTGGATGGAAAAATGATTTTTTTGACAACTAAATTTTGACAATTTTCTCTTATAATATGTGATGGCATTTTTTAAGTGGTTATCCATTTTTTCGTTTACTCATTTTTCTATATTTCAAAATCACTTAAATAATGACACATCAAATTTTAAGAAAAAATTGTCAAAATATCATAGTCGATTTTTATATTCTAAACACTTGCTTTCAAAATTTAACTGTCAACTTCAGTTTCTTCCTTCAAAAGGCTTCCTCTGTGGGGAATTTCTTGTTCCTTGCAATATACATAGGAAACACCATTTATCTTCAAACCTAGAAAAATTTCAAACTTTCTCAAATGGGTACTCTCATGCTTCTCAAAAACTTCACCCTCCTCTTTCTCCTAATCTCTGCATCACTTCTATCACCATCTTTTGCAGGTGGGTCTTCTGACATGTTTTTTGTTTTGCCCAGAAAAAAAAAAAAAACATGTGTATCGAAGTTTAAAACCTTAAATAACAATGATTTTGTTGAGTTCAGGTTAACTTTTACATGGAAGTTAAGCAGTTAAGCTAATATATATAATGTGTTTCTATCAGAGTATGGGGTTTTGATTATATATCTTGTTTTACTTCATATATGCAGTTAAGTGCATGGCATGTGATTAACTGAACTTTATTTAACTTTTCATTATTATATGTTATTATGCATACACATTCATGTAATTAATATATGCAAAACTATAATAAGGTCTTAAATTTGTTTGATGCAACACCATAAATAACAGAAGTTTCACCTTGGTCTGTGCTTAATGCATATGCAGGTAGAAGATCCAAGGATATCAAGAACTTCACGAAAGATGTGAATGCAATTCAAGAGGTATATATAATATATGCATTCATATATAACATATATAACATAACCATGTTTTGATCTTAATCTGTTTATGCAGCTTTTCATTCATATATAAGAGTTTCTGCAATAGGTTATTCACATGTATAAGAATCAGTTTCCAAGAACAAAGTGTTTTACCTTTTCTGATATTCTTCACCCTTCTTCTCTCTCTGTGTGTGAAACCTTGTGGTTGAACTAACAAAATGGTGCAGAATTCATGAACTACCCATCTTTTTTTACCTTCCTATTTGAAACATGTTCTTTGTTAATTTCTATATAGATAATGATACTATAACTTCCATTTTTTTACTTCCATTCTTTACTTCCTGACGTAGTTTAGTATGGGATATTGATTAATGAATCACTATCTTTTTTTTTTTTGAAAAAATCAATTACCCACACTAAGTCACGTCAGGAAGTAAAGGATAGGAGTCAAAAAATGATAGTCAAAATATAATTTTCCTTTCTATATGTCTTCTTTTTCTTCTTATTTATTTAATCCTTTGTTATTGTTCTAATTATGTGTATTGTGTGTGTGGAGGATATTATATTAGATGATAGAGAACATGGAAAATGAGAGTAATTTAACATGCATATATAAAGAAAAAGTGGAACACAATAGTAATATAGTATTTTTTTTTTTTACAGAAATTATTAGTAACATTTCTTGAACACAATCTCTATGAAGTTGAATTTTATACAAATCATCGATTTTGATGGTTTCACTACACATGCAATGATTCACTCTTTTGTAAGTGACTTTAAATAATTGTAATCAATCATAAAATATTTGATAGAAAAAGTGTGTTAACCCTTTTCCTTATTATATATTATCATTAATCATAATTCACGTATAAAATTCATATGATACGTTTGTTTATTTATATGATACTTTCACTGGTTTTTTATATAGAAAACTAGAGTGAATAATTTGTGTTGTGAATCTACAAAATACATTTATTGAATACTTAAAATACACTAATATTATATATTAAAAAAAATTTAATGCATTTTTAAATATGAAAACTATTGTACTTTTGTTGGAAGTTCCACGTCGACTAAAGATAAGGCAATTTCATAGTATATAAATAAGGTTCAAACCTCATCTTACAAGTCGATTTTGTGGGATTGAGTTAGGTTTAAAGCTCACTTCTAACATAGTATTAAAGCCCCTGTTAAAAAAAACATATCCTAACAAGATTTTTTGGACATTCTGACAACTTCAAAATACAGTAGAAGTAAAACACTAAAAACTCAATACAAAATTCAAATTCGAATAATCATCTTAATAGTCTTTTCAATACTATAATGTACTAAAAAAATAATTAAAACTAACTATTCATACTTTTGACAATGTCATATCATCAAATTGAGATTAAGAATGTATAATTTTTTAATTTTCCATGTGCATGAACTTTACACTCAGCCTATGGTTTGTCACTTTGTTAGGGAACACCAAGGAAAGCACTGAATAAAGAAGAAGTAAGAAACATCCATGAAAGGCTTCTTAGGGCTAACACAAAAGACTATGGAAGATATGATCCATCACCATCTCTTTCAAAGCCTCCTTTCAAGCTCATACCCAATTAACTTAACTTCAATAATCAATATTATGAGAATCTTGGAAGTTGGTGTATTGGCATAAACTACCATAAATAATGTCTTCTTATCTTAATCATGTAAGATATATATAGTATGCTATATAGAAGAAGAAATACAGTTGGAACCCTAGTAAGTTAGTATTATAATTATATATATAATATATAGATCTATTAGAAGATGCATGTGTGTTTTATATAGTTCAAGTTTTGTTGTATGAGTCCATATATATAATATACATATATACTTGGTGTTTTCTTAGATGGTAAATGTGTACTTATGTGAATAAAAGTAATTAATACATATATTATTTGTCTACATCTATTGTTGCTTTTCTTAAATATATAAGAGAAAAAAAAATTGTTAAGAAAATAACAAATAATTTTTTTGTTACATGTTTTGTTCATGTATACACTTATAGTTTAAGAACTTTTATATGTTAATCGATCAAAAAAATATTTTATTTGAATTTAAAAAAAATATTTTATATGTTAATTTTAACTTTTATCATGTTTATTTGTCTCCACAAATTAAGAAATATTAGAATTATATGAATAATACAAAATGATATATCGTGATTATTATAAAATAGCGAACGACTTTTGTTACTTGAATTGAAAATTTTGATGCAAAATAAGGTTATCATGTTTCTTAATGGCTTCCATCAACTAAAATTAATTTTTTCACATCAAATAGAATCAATTTTCTGAAATTGTTTCCAAACAAACCCTAAATCACCTCAAACAAAGATAACATAATAACTAAGCATTAAAATCATTATTATAAAAAATAATAAATTTTTACGTTATGATGGGATGATTGTAAAAAATATATTTTATTTTTCAGTACGTTGCCTACTTTATATCAAACACTATGGGAGGAAATTAAAATTTAGATGTGAAATTTTCATTCACTCTAAGAGTAAAAGTTCAATCTTTTTTTAAAGAAATTTTATATGACTTTTAATTTCAAATAAATTTATTAACGAACAAGCCATATCCTTCTTTAATTATAGTTAATTATAATGAAAGTACACTAATTACATTCCTATAGAAATTTTCCATTCTCAATAAATATTGTTGAGACAATGTTTATATATATATATATATATATATATATATATATATATATATATATATAAAATTATAGAGAAAATTACATTGACACTCTATTATTTTGAGTTAATATAGTTGTACAAGTTAAAAGGCAAAAAAAAAAGTATCATGTGTTTTTTTGGATGAAACTTATTACGAGCATAATTTGCTTTAAGCTTTGGTATGTATGCTTTGCAAACTTTTTCGTATAATTTATTCTGTTTTTCATTTTTTAACTTATATATAAATTAATTTAACTAAAGAAAAAAAGAACTATTTTTCCGTTTTTCCTCTTACCATCTACCATTCCTAAATAAAGTTTATTATACTAGGAGGATGAGTTCTATTGAAAAAATTTAAGAACAAATATCATCTTCTTTTTTTTTTAGTTCTGTAAATAAATTGTGTACATGTGTTAGAATACTTTAAATACTCTTGTTTTTTATATATATATTTTTTTTTGTTGATTAAAAGAATATTTAAATAAAAATAATGAGTCGCACATTTCATCTAAACCTAGTCTCTTCAACTCATTCATTACATTTTTAGCAATCAAAACTTAAATATTTTGAAATGTAACAATGCAAATAGTAACCCTAACGAACCTCTCCTTCTCCCACTTGCATATATAATGTGAAGAAAAAAAAGCATATATTAATAACAAGTAATGAGTGTGACACTTTTGGGATGATGTGACATCATAGTCAACGACTCACTATAAGTACCAATTTCATTTCAAAGACTATAGAGACAACCACTAAATTTTAATTATAAATATTAAATTATTATAAGAGTATCCAAAATTTGAAATTATATATATATAATATCATGTGCATGATTTGTAGACTAGTTATATAGGATGATATAGTTGTCAAAATGTTGATACCCTTTATATATATTGACTTTTAAGTGAGATAGTAATTCAAAATTTTCATAATATCTTAACTTTTTTTTCCAATGATATTAGAAATATAAATGATTATTTAATAAGTTAAAGACTTGCAATTTTATTGGTGAGTGATTTGAAGAAAAGAAAGGCTAAAATCTAGATGAATTAAGTGATATACATTATGGTTATTTTTTAAATTCTTGTAAATTGATTTATTTTAAGCTTATGTGGAAAATTTTCAAAAAAAAAAATGGAATGATTTTGTGTGAGAGATATAAATTTTGGTTTTAACTATTGGTTGAAGTGAGAATGATTTGGAGTTGATATTTTTTCACACAATAATTCTTGGAGTAATGAGTTCACTACCAGAAAACTCTTAAATAATAACTAATTTTAGCAATAAAATATATCTTTAGAAATCAATTTTCTAATTAAAAATCAATTTTTCTTATAGTCAAAACTTTCATAGCTAGTGTTAGTAACCAATTTAGAAACCAATTCACAATAAAAATCATTTAATTACCAATTTAGAGACTAATTGTAATTTTCTAAAACTATTTTAGTTACAAATAATTTTTAGTTTATAAATTAGTATTTAAATTTATCACTATAATGAATAATTATTTTTATCACTAAAATTAGTCATCATTCAAAGGATTTTCTTGTAATAACTATGAAAGAACTTAAATTAAGTAAGAGTGGTTCAAATTGAATCCATCTAAAAAATAACTGAAATTGATAATATCGATTAAAATCAACTCTTCTTTTACCTTGTGTGTTTATATTTTTTAAAAATTGGATGGAGTAATTCGAATTTCAAATTTTAAAAACACAACAATTAAAAAACAAAAAAAAAAACTTATTTTGTGTATTTAAATATAATAATTTTTTTCAAATATAATATTCATATTATTATTTTCTAAAATTAATATGTGTAATTTGTAATTGAAATAAAAATAACATTACGCGAAATAATATTGAACGAGTTATATAAATTATAAATCTTCATGAAAGAGAATAAAATCATAATTATATTATAATATAGTTGAAGTGTTGCATATTTAAGATAATGGTTCCTTTCAAAATATTATGATTTTTAAATAAAATAAAATATATGATAAATATATATATATATATATATATATATATATATGATGAATTTATTATATTATAAATTATAATCATTTTAATTTCTTTAAAGGGTGTTTCGTCAAGAAAAACATTGTAATTTATCATTCTACTCAAATGCTTTGGGCCAACAAAATGGGCTTCTCTTAATTTCTGGTTAATATGCAACCCATATATGGGAAGATGGGCTCACGGGCATGGACTTGTAGGAGATTTTTTTCTTTTTGCACTTTTGACTCTAAATTTAATTTAAGAAACTATTAAATCTACATAAGATATTTGATCTTTTTATGTTTTTCGTATGATATACAAGTATAAACAAATATTTTATTTTTGATTAAGGTAATTCTTAGTGGAACTTTACTTAATTCCATCATATTAATTAGAGAGAAGCTTTAAAACATTGACGAAAGATTTACATGTATAAAAAAAAAACCCATTTTTATATTTTAACATGAGGTTAAATATGATTTTGGTCTCTTAACTTTCAGTAAATTTTAAAATTAGTCCATTTCAAAATTTTGGACCAATTTAGTCCTTCATTTTTCGAAATAAGTGGATTTAGTCCTTTTAATCAAATTTTGTTAGGTTTATTCGATGTTTCGTACATATTTCAATATTGTATTTAAGTTGTTTATATTATTTGATACATTTTTGCTTTCATGTTAAGTTAAATATTACTATGAAACACGTTTGAAATGTTAAATAAACTTAACAAAATTTGACTAAATTCACATATTTTAAAAGATGAATGATTAAATTAGTTTAAAGTTTTAAAATTGACTAATTCTAAAATTCACTGGTACCAAAAACATATTAAACCCTTTAAGATACTACATGCTCACACTTTACCTAAACCTAATAAAAACCTAATATATAAGAATATGCAAATTTGATGTAGAAGTTGAAAATGGAGAAGTTGAAAGAGAACACAATATGAATTACGAAGACACGTAGTTATTGTAATCGATTTTGCGTGCACAATTGAAACTTCTTTTTGAGTGTGCAAAATTCTCTACCAATCATGTCTTAACTTGTGTATCTCTTTTCCCTTTCTATGTTACACGCACACAACTCGACAAAATAACAAGTTGATTATGAAGAAAAAAAGTATCTTTCGTGAGTTCTATGGTTCACAAAATTTATATTCTATTGTTTTGTAATGTGTATAAAAGAAGCTAGGTTGGTTATTTTATTAAGGATGATGATGATGATGATGAAGAATGGGTTACTTTGTAGTTTTCTTTTTAATTTTTAATGAAATGGGGAAGATTTTATTTTTGAAAAAATTAATAAAAGAATACTTATTTTAAGTTTACAGAAATTGACCTAAGAAAAATTCTTATTAATTTATTCTTTTAGAAAACTGATCAAACGGTTTAAAAAATATATATTAGAATTTGTAAAAATTATACATTGAAAATAATAAAAGAGACGTTTTCATATTTTAATAAAAATAATAATGATACTTTTTTGGTGTTCAGATTTTCATATAAAGTTTTACCATTTAAATAAAAAAAATTAAATTAAAATTATTATTTTATCAATTTTACCCTTCAGATAACTATTTTTTTTAAACTTGACCGTTTTTCTCAATTTGACATTTTTTAAAACTTAATAATTTTTTTATTAAAAAATTTCATAGAATAATAATTATAATAATAACAATATTTTTATCAATTTTATAGTTTTTTACTATCATACAAGAAGTGAATACACATATGCGTGTAATGTTTTCACTAGTGTCATCTAAATAAGATATTTATATTTTTTTTAAAACTTCAACAACAATATTATTCTTTAAAAATTGATAAATACAATAACTAATTATTGTATCCTACAACATCTACAATAAAATAATAAAGAATGCAAGAAAATTTTTAATAATCTTTTTTATTTATGAAAGAAAAATACATTCAACGAGAATATATTTTTCCAATTTTATCCATATACAAAGGAAAGTGAAGGAAAGTGGGAGCAAACTTAAATAGAACTACAGGTGAGTTCAAAGATAACGATAGTCCATATTTGGCAAGACCATCGGCTACAGAGTTAGTTTCTCTAAACACGTGATTCCAAGTAATGTAGTCAACTTTTGCACCCATTTGAATTATTGTAGAAACAAGAGGAAAAAAAGGATGGCTTTGTTGGAGGGCTCCCAAATTAATAAGTTGGACAGCTGTTTGGGAATCACTCTCAACAATCATATTATTATATCCTATTGACATTGCTATTTCCATTCCGATCTTTATTGCAAATAATTCAGCCTCTGCTGCTGATCCGGCTCTCAAGACAGTAGAGAAGGCAAATAGAAACTCACCCTCAGAGTCTCTAATAACACCTCCGGCAGCCGCCTTTGTTCCATCGTAAGTGTAAGCTCCATCGCAATTAATCTTTATAAATCCTCTTGGAGGCGGTCTCCAGCAAACTAATCTTCCAACTCTTGAATTATCCGTCTGAAAAAGAAACTTTGTTTATCAGTTAATGAATAAATTATATAATTGATATGAATTAGAATCTTAATAAAAAATGATAAGAAAAACAACTCACCTTGTTGGTATCAACCCACCAATGTAAGTCTCTACAATCTTCACCTTTAGAACAATTACCATTTATCCAAGACATACAAGTAGTTGATGATGATCTTTGAAAACTCATAGTTTCTACCTCCATAGTTTGTGTAAGAGAATGAATAATATTTGCGTAAGAGAATGATGGTGCTTACGATCAAACTCTACTCTTGAAAGGGGAATGATGGTTTAATCTCATTCAATGCATTCCATTTAAATAAGAAATTAAATGGTAAAAGATAAAGAAATAAGATATAGATAAAATTATAAGATAATAATAAAGATAAGAGATAAAGATAAAAAGATAAAGTAAAATATATAAGATACAAAAATAAAGATAAGAATAAAAATGATGAAAAATAATAAATGAAACTCTAAATTGAAAATGTTATACATGAATGGAAGTACAAATAAAAAGAATATTAAAATTGAAATATGAAAAAAAGAATTAGGATTGAATTTTAAAAAGTTATCCATCATACAAATTACCGAAAAACAAATTTTAATTTGATAAATTCCAATTATATTATTTATCAACTCTTAAATTGATTGAAATATTAGTTTCTCACGTAAATAATCTAAATTAATTTATTAATTATAATTTTCATTCCTTAAAAATTGTTACTAATCAATCAATTAAGAAATAACAATAAAAATAAGTGATACAATTAAAATAAAAGATAAAAGATATAGATACAAAATAAGAGATAAAAGATACAATTATAAGATAATAATAAAGATAAGAGATAAAGATAAAAAAAATAAAGTAAAATATATAAGATACAGAAATAAAGATAAGAATAAAAATTATGAAAAATAATAAATGAAACTCTAAATTGAAAATGTTATACATGAATGGAAGTACAAATAAAAAGAATATTAAAGTTGAAATATGAAAAAAAAAGGATTGAATTTTAGAAAGTTATCCATCATACAAATTACTGAAAAACAAATTTTAATTTGATAAATTCCAATTATATTATTTATCAACTCTTAAATTGATTGAAATATTAGTTTCTTACGTAAATAATCTAAATTAATTTATTCACTATAATTTTCATTCCTTGAAAATTGTTACTAATCAATCAATTAAGAAATAACAATAAAAATAAGTGATACAATTAAAATAAAAGATAAAAGATATAGATACAAAATAAGAGATAAAAATACAATTATAAGATAATAATAAAGATAAGAGATAAAGATAAAAAATAAAGTAAAATATATAAGAGACAAAAATAAAGATAAGAATAAAAAAATACGAAAAATAATAAATCAAACTCTAAATTGAAAATGTTAAACATGAATGGAAGTACAAATAAAAAGAATATTAAAATTGAAATATGAAAAAAAAAATTAGGATTGAATTTTAGAAAGTTATCCATCATACAAATTACTGAAAAACAAATTTTAATTTGATAAATTCCAATTATATTATTTATCAACTCTTAAATTGATTGAAATATTAGTTTCTTACGCAAATAATCTAAATTAATTTATTCATTATAATTTTCATTCCTTGAAAATTGTTACTAATCAATCGATTAAGAAATAACAATAAAAATAAGTGATACAATTAAAATAAAAGATATAGATACAAAATAAAATAAGAGATAAAAAAAGATAAAAAAAAGAATAATAAAATGTAAATCTAAATTGAAAATGCAGTTAAAGGAAAAATTAAAAAGATGTGATAAATTAAAATATACAAGTATTAATTAGGTTTGGGCTTTAGAAAGTGCTTTGCAATATAAATATCTTAAAAAACACATAATTTCATAAATTTCAATCATATCAATTATTAACTTAACAATTATTGAAATCTTAATTTTTTAATAAATAAACCAAGTTTTAAATCAAAATTGAATGAGCATCAATCAGTACTAATATTGTAGGATAATTCAAATCCCAATTAATAAAGAATATATAGTGAACTCTTTCGAAAAACGGACGATTATATTTTAATTATTTTATTTTTTCAAAATTATTAAGGTTTCTTCATTTATTAATATGCATAAAAGAAATCTTAGAAATATGAAAACTTAAAATATTTGTACAACGTAAAAAACTCCAAATCGGAATATATATATATATATATATATATATATATATATATATATAATACCATGCATATTATGTTAATATCATGCATATTATGTAAATAGATGATGATAATATAATGTTATTAAATTAATATATAAAATAAAATTATATTTATTAAAATAATATAAGAAAATATGAAAGAATAATTGTTGATAAATAAAGAAAAAGTATTTATAAACATAACGGTAAATTCTCAAAAATTTAATAAATAATTATATTTTAAAGGATAAAATTGGTGTTTTTAAATGTGAACACAAAAGAAGGAATCCTCTTTATTATTGTTATATATATATATATAATACCATTTTTTAAAAATTTAATGGTTTTCTTTAATATAATAATTTTTTAATTAAAAAATTACCTAGAATAATAACTATAATAGTAAAACTATTACTGTTTTTTTATAATTATAATAATAAAATATTATTATTAATTTTATTATTTTTTACAATAAAAAATAATACGCATGTGTTTCCACTATACAGAAAAAGGGTAGAAAACGTATTTTAACACACTACTATTTATTTTAATAGATGATAAAATTTATGAGTTTTATATAGGTGGGATTTTACTATATCTATTATTAATTTTTTTATATTCATCATTGTATTCATTCCTCTAATATAAGATTTGTCGCGTTTTCATTCTCATTCTGTGAAATAAATGGATATTTATATTTGTTTCTGTCAATATATTATAAATACTATATAAATAATGTTTCTAAGAAGATAAAAATCACAATAAGTAAAATATAATATTATAAAAAAATAATGAAAGAATATATATATTTTGTTTAATGTGAAATATTTAATTAAGTATAATTATATAAATATTATAATAAATACATGAATGTTAAATAATTATTAAAAGAAGTAAATAATTATACAGAATTGAAATTTTATTACAATTGTAGTATCTGTTATTTTTACAAATGTTAAAAGGAAAAATACTTTACAATTTGAATAAACTTGGTGAATATAGTTAAACATCGAAAGAAAGTGAGCATTTGTGTAACTAAAAAAAAAATTCAAATAAAATGAAATAATGAACCAAAGAAAGAAAAGTTAAGTTACCTAGTACACTAACTATCTTCAATATTAAACACTTGAAAAGGATAGTTAGACATTTTTATTAAAAAGAATAAAAAGTAAAAGTATCAGAAAAGAGCATGATAATAAACTTAAATATATTTTTAATTTCTGGACTTATATGTGAAATTATGATTTTTTTTTATCCAAAAAAATTTAGATTAATTTTATCCTTATATTTTATTAATGCATGAGTTGCGTCCTTATGATTTTCTCTTTATTAATTTTTGAAAACTCGTTGTTTCATCTTTGTTTTAACTTTTCGCTGTTCATTAATATTTTGAAAACTATGAATGATGTTCACCTCTTCATCCTTGTTTTAAATCTCATCGTTTCAAGGTTTGATTTTTTAATAAGCAAAACATGTTGGGTAAGTCTTTCAAAATGTATCTTATTATATCTTTATGCGGTCAAATGTGTGACAATCGCGAGGGATATCCCAGTTTTTGGATTACAAACTAAAATATCTTTGATTTTTTTTTTCTTTCATTTTTTCATCACACATAACCTATTGTTATTCACCCATTAACCCGTAATCCAAAAAATTTGAATTTGATTAATCCAAGAAATCAAAGGGTCTAGTATACTAGATTGATTAGATTGGGTCTGAATTTGACTCAATTTGATTGCTGCTCAAGCCTACTTGTGAGTCGACGATGTTAAATATTTGGTAATGTGACAAACAATGTTGAACAATGGTCATGCCATATGGTTGTGTGTGCTAACATATGGCAACCCTTCTCTTCTCCACTTCCTCTCCCTCAATTAAGGGTGACAATGGGGTAAGACGGGGACGAGTCTGGTTATTGGTTCCAACGCACAATTCCATCCCTAATTACTGGTTTAATCTGATTTTGAATTAGTTAGTTTTGTTGTTGAAATCTCATTCTAGGACCTTCCAACAATTAGATCATGCTCTAAGGAGTACCCCGAGACAAGCATTAAAAATGAACCAAATCAAGGGAAAGTATAAACATCTAAGATATAATCTGCATAAATGGAAAAAAAGTATAAGAAGATTATTGCTCCATTGATATTGCCACAAAGAAATCAACTACTCATGGAGTAGAACGATGTAATACAAATCCAGTAGCATATAGACATATAGTATTTACATTTAAAACATTCTTTCTAATCTCACAAACTCATTCCTACTATATTACTGCATATTTAAGCCTCCACTCAATGCTTCTAATAAGGACTTAAGATCTTTATTTATAGAAATTTTTGGGCGGTACTCAGCCTAACTTTTGGCGCTCAACCACAAATGTTTCATTCTTTAAAGGTTTTCTTTTGTCTTTGCCGCTTCTGTGGCTCAGCACCATCTTTTTGTGGCTCAATCATGCACAACCTTAAGTGCCAAACATCATTCTCTTGTGGATCAGTCATGCATCTCCTTAAGTGTTGAGCACCATTTTGTTGTGGCTCAAGTCCAAAAGTCACATTCTGGATCTTTCCTTGACCGTCTTACTAGAGCTCAGATTTTGGGGCTCAGCTGCATCATCTTTAATTCTTTGAGAAATTGCTGCAAAATTATAAAAAAATCATCAATTTCATATTTTCTTTTTCTTAGTGCTTCATTTTGTAATTATAAGCTAAAAGGAGTTGTTCACATACAAAATATGATCAATTAAAGCATGATAAGTGTCAAATTTGTATGAAGATTTTACATATTCTAGACACTTGATATAATGACATTTGAAGAACTTGAAGAAGAAGAATAATAAACAAAAGGTTGAATTTGTCACTTGTTGATCCTAGCCCATAAAGTCATCCTTTTTTGTCCAATGCTCCTATAACATCGCATATATAATATGCTATCATCGTATGAACGACTAGACACATCATCCTTTGTTGTCCCCTGAATGGGGTCTTTGTCAACAATAATTTTTGGGTTAAGTATGTTTTTAGTTCTTGAACTTTGATCCAAAATTAGAATTTGTCCATGTCCAAAACTTCGATACATTTAGGTTCCTAAACTTTAAAAATGAATGAATATAATCTTTTTAATCCACTTACGTTAACTTTTTTTAGGTGTCAAACGTATTTCCTAACAGATATTTAGCCGGGAATGTGTCAAACGATGTAAACAACTTCAATACTAACATAAAACGCATTCGACATGTCAAAAAAGTTAACATAATTGGGTTAAAATGATTATATCCATTCATTTTTAAAATTTAGGAACCAAAATTTATGAAAGTTTCAAAACTGAACAAATTCCAATTTTGAGTCAAAGTTCAGAAAATAAAAACATACTTAACCCATAATTTTTTCATAGTCTTCCTAAAATAAATGAAATTGAGATTCAATATTGCATGATACATAAATTTCCATATGAAGTGTTGTATTAAGACATTGAATCAATAAAATAATTATTTATCAAACTTATAACAATTTTACAACCTTAGAGGATACTTATGCGTTTGTCTTAGGTGCTAGGAGTCTTTTGAAATAAATCTCGACATGCTAAAATGATTTTCACTTTTTGTTTATGAAACTAAACAAACAAGTTAGTTATGTGAATAAACAAACAGATGCTGGAAACACCAACATTCCTAAAAGGTTTTGCTAGTTAGGTGGTTAAGTTTTTACTTGGATAGCCATTGCCTATCATTTGCCAAGGTTATAACTATGTCTTTGAACTGGTAATGTTTTGTGGGCTTGTAGAAGAGGTTTGTCCTTTGTTACAATAGCTTATGTTTGTTTCGGTGACTATCCTATTTTGTATGACCATGTTGTTATGCTTCTCTATCTCTCTCGACTAATTGTGTATTGTAAAAGGGTTAGAGCACCCCTTAAGTGTTCTCCTATAATTTATTTATTCTTTGTTAATAAAAAAATGTCAATAAATAGAATGAAAAATCATCTCTTTTCTTTAACTTCATATATCAATAGTAAGATTCCAATTATTTTTTCAATCATAGTCTTAATCTTTGAAGAACAACATATGATAGTCATCTTCTAACCCAATCTATCATTTAGCTACCATCAGATACCAAACCAACCTAAGAACCAAACAAACTTCCTTAACCAAGGCTCCAAGGTAATTCTTGGCTATCTTTCACAAACCCACCCTAAACACCATCATAATTCAAGAAAACCCTACCATTGTCTAACCTAGACACATTTATGCAAGATACCAATTTTTGCTCCAAAAAACTTTCCTAAATTCAAACCAAGCTCTCCCAATTCATTTCCAACCCCAATTAAGAACCTTTAGAACACAAAATTATGCTTTTGTAACCTATCCCTATCCAAGACTAGTCCAAGAACCTCCAAAACCAACCAAATCATGTAGGATTCTTCTTGGAACATTTTCATCTATTTGTGAAACTTGTGAGTGGTCTAAACTAATAGTAGCCATCTATTCTTTTTGTAATAGATATCTATAATAGACTCCAATGTTTATGTTTTTTGTACTCTAATAATGACTTGTACTTTTTTTAAGGAATTTATTATTTGATTATGATCAAATGTTATTTTGAGTTTTTTTCTCTTGCCTACTAAATTGATCATATTAGATACCAAAATTATTTTATTTTGTAATAATTAAAATGAGTGTAAAATAAAAATAAAAAATAAACTAGTCCTTAATTTGACAAAACTTATATTACAAATTTATTAAGTATAAACATATTGTAATATAATAAAACTGTGGAATTACTTTCAAGGTAGTTGTTACTCAACTTAATTAAAAGATAATCAACTATTTGCTCAATTATTGAATTTTTAAAGCAAACTATTAAACTACAGAATAATAGATTAAATAAATCAATTTTAATCAGTTTTTCTATTATTTTGTAATCAGTTAAATATTTTTAAGTTTTCTTTATAAAGTGAAAACGACGAGTTATGATATTTGCGAATTATACTTCAGTCATAACAGAACTTTTTTATTCTATGCCTTTTTTAATTATTATTACTATCATTGTTACTATTATTTTCATAATTAAATTATAAGACTTTGCTTGAATATTTCTATTGAGAAAGGTATTATCATACATTTTCTAAAAAACACGAATGAACTAACGAAAGCCATAAATTAAATGAAGAAATATATTGTGCAAATTTTATTTTTGCCCTATAAATTAAAAGTGCAGCATTTTAATTTAATTTAAATATACAGACCGTGTCATTTTTTTAACATTCACATCTTATCATAAATAATAAAATTATTATTTTCATGATAATTATTTATGAGTTCTTTATAAGTTATAATAATTTCTAGTAAAAAAATTATTAAAACAAATTAATAATCCATTAAAATTAACTTATATTTTTAAAGAATACTAAAGTAGGCTCGTTAAACAAATATTTACCTGTTAGAAATTAAGAATTATAAATTCACTAATATATTAAAAACAATATTCATTTAAAAAAGAAGAAGATAAAACCACTTTCTATGTAAAGAATTGAAAATATTCATGGTTTGGAAATTAAGAATTAAAATTCACTTTTATTAAAAAAGACAAAGTTTAACTTGAAAAAAAAAAACTTTAAATAAAGGAGAGGAAAAGAACAGAAAAGTAGTTCCATATAAAATAATACTATAAATTGAATTATAATTATACAATTATTACAATCATAATATAGTAATAAAATAAAGAGAGTAGACCACGTAATCACCTAACGCCGTCACGTGCGACGGCAACCCTAAAAATACCGAACTCGCTGACGCAGCCTTTCTAACGTCGTCAAAATAGACGGCGCCGCTCCTTTCCTATTCTTCTTCTCTTTCTCTTCGCTCTCTCCCTCTCTCTGTGTCTGATAAATTCGCTTTCTCTCTCTACAAACTCTCTGTCTGTCTCTCTCTAGAAATTTCATTTCAAAGAGATGCTTCTCTCTGCCCCTTGTTTCCCTTAAAGGTAACTTTCTTTCATATTCTCTCTCTATTCAAAAACATTCATTATTATAAAATTAATATCTCATTATTAATTTATTAATTGGTGGTAGTGTTATGCGAATTTGGTGGTTTTTGGGTCTTGAGTGTATTTTTGTTTTTATAATATATGGTAATAACTTGTATTATTTATTTTAATTGTGATTACTTGAGTTAATGCAATATTGGTGTTTAGTGTTATGGGAATTTGGTGTGTTGAGTTTTGAGTGTGAATTCCGGGTTTTCTGCATTGATTTCGGATCGTTCTGACTTTTTTAGTGTGTGAGAGTAAGTGTTGAGTTGTTTCTTTTCTACTTTTGAGCTGTTTAATTGGATCAAATAAGGAACTTTTTTTTAGTTGTGTTTAGTTGATTATCTTTGGTTCATCATGCTGTTTTTGTGTTCTTGGTAGAGTTTTATTTTTCAACTTATACGAAGTTGGTAAGACCAATAGTAAGGTTAGAGTGGAATGCTTGTGTTTTATTGATTTTGTTCATGAAGTGTGGGTGGTACATAGACACTTCTATGATATGGCTATGCTAAATGAACTCTTTTATATGGTGTTCATTTCACAGTTTGGTTTTGTTTCCTTTTGTAGTTGTTTTACAAGTTTGAGGGGATTTGGCTGAAATTTTGGATGAAAGTTTCTATTTCAGATTTATATGATAAAGTTTGGCGGGTTTAGGCCGGGGTTTTACACTGTGGAAAACTAATCTATTTCAGAAAAAAAAAAAAAAGTTATGAGAATTTTTTTATCATTAAGTGAATATTTTCTATTAATCTTTATCTTCTGTTCTGATTTAATTTTTGGTCTGGTATTTCAATTTGGAAGAATATGTTTAACTGAAGCAAGAATACTGGTGGAGTAATGATTGTGAATTCCTTTTGTTTTCTTGTCTGATTTCAGTTCAACTGTCATATTATGGATCATTACTATAGATTGATGGTCTGAATTTTTATTCTCTGTTGTAGGGATAGAGCTGTGTTCAGCAGGCTGATGCGGGTGCCATTGGTGGCTTTTTTGATGTAAGAAACTGTGTATACTGCAGTCTATTACAGAATGGGTGCCGTTTGTTGTGTTGCTGCCAAAGACAAAACTTTACAAAGTGCATCACCCAGTGACATCATACATCGGAATATTCGATATTCTCCAACTTGGAACTTTCGGTGGGATCATCGAGGGCGTGTAGCTGGTGAAGATACTGCAGTAACTTGGTTTTCTAATGGTATTAGCAGGAATGATGGACTGGAGAATAAAAATGAACTCTCGTATGCATCGGACGATGGAAGCCCGTTGCAGAATAATCAAAGGAATAGATGCCAAAAATCCGCAGTCTCAGAAGGAACTGCTAGGAACCTGATAAATTCACCTTCAGGTAAATTTAATCAAATCAACTTCCTGGTTTCAATCATAAGTTATGTACCAACTCGAGTTTGACGAGATAAATGAGAAACCTATTAATTAGGGCGTAAAATATAATCCTGCAAATCAAGAGTCTATTGTGGAAGATGTAAAACTATTCATTGATGTACGTTATGGTTGGAAACAGAGCGATGTATTCTTACTTATGTGTCTTTCTCATAAGCTATCAGACACAAAAAAATATTGAAAATTAGCAGAAAACATGGTTAAAATTTTATCAACAAACAGAGCAGATTTTGCTTTTTATTCCAGGCTAACACAATAGCAAGTCTGTAGATTAACCATTTCTGACACAATGGAGCCCTAAAACAAAAGAAAATTATCAGTTTGGAGTAAGATGCTGCATAGCATAAATTAATGTTTGTTATAATATGATTAATATTCACAGACCAAAAAAGAGGGAAATGAAGATGGTGAGTTGAAAAGCACCATTTGATTTATCTAGAAATGTAGGAATTATTTTGGGTTAGACGTGGGGTGGGTGTTGGCCTGTGACAGTTTATCAGTTAGTAGAAGAAACATATGCTGAAACATGCTTGATAGTAATTTAGATTGAGTAGTTTGGTTTAAGATGCCAGTTTCTGAGAGTCTTTGTTGTAAGTTAGATCATCCTTTTTCTTTTTCCGGAGACAGGTGTTACAGGCGATGGTTAGAAGAACAGCATAAACTGAAATATAAATGAGAGCAATTTAGTTTCATGTCTTGCAATTAAATTGTCAGATTTTCTTAGAAATTCCATGTGGAATAGTCTTTCTTGTTGGCCAAAAGAAAGCGTTGCATATGACCAAGGAGAAAAGAATATACTTATATCTTTGTTTAAATAGATTATTGATTTATTTTGATTGACTGTTGATGTTTGATAATCTGGCATGACCAAGAAAGAGAAGCATATACATTTGTTTGCTAATCTTCGTTCAAATAGCTTATTGATTTATTTTGATTGACTGTTGATGTTTGATAATCTGGCATATATATTTGTTTGTGTCAATTGTGCACACATGGTTAAGTAATAAATCTCTGTCCAGTTCATCACAGCCTTTTTTGAAATAAAAATAGAATGAAAGCTGGTTGATTTGTAGATCTGACGTGTTTGTTTATGTTTATCTCAGATCAAACTCTTTTAAGAAATGTCTCAACAAATGTGAGCATGGAACAGGTGAGGTTGTAATTACAAAGGAATCTGCTGTTATTTTTCTGTTTTTATCAATAGTTTTTATCTGATTTCTTGGATACATTTCGTACTTCTGCATTACTATGCAGGCAAAGGGGTCGGCAGAATCATCAACATGCCCGGATCCCACAAAACCTCTACATTCATTGCCTTCTACTTCTTCATCAATATCACCTCAGCCATACGATAGTCACCCATTCCCATCCAGCTCAACCACTTCAAGGTGGTCTTGCCATTCCACAGGAGAGCAAGTATCTTATCAAGTTTCTGATAGCCAAACCTTGGGATATAAGACACCTGGCAACTCTTATGTATCTGAAGAGAGGCCAGTGTTGCCTTCATGGAGCAATGAATCTGGTATGCACTCCCATGGCGGGTCTTCAGGTAATTGGTCTAGGTCTGGTTTTTCTGAGCTGACAGGCAGTTCCTTCAAAGATAGATGGTCATTTGATAGTGAGACATTTGGTTTTAATTGTGAAAGGCTGGTTAGATCCAGTAGTCGGTTTTCAAATTCTCCAGTTGATTTACAAACATGTGGTGTTTGCTCAAAACTTTTAACTGAGAAGTCTTCTTTGGGCACCCAAAAGATAATTGCAAGTAATGACCTTTCTGTAGTTTCTGTCCTTATCTGTGGACATGTTTATCATGCTGAATGTTTGGAGTGTTTGACACCTGAAGTCAACAAGTATGATCCACTTTGTCCAGTTTGCACTTTTGGTGAGAAATATACTCTTAAATTGTCTGAAAAAGCTCTGAAAGCTGAAATGGATTTGAAGGCTAAAAATAAGAAATCAAGAAACCGAATTGTGGACAGTGATATTGACGATAATTCTGTTGTGCATGAACACTTTAGAGAAAAATGGCGTCAAGCTAGTAAAGGTCTTAGAATTGATTCTAGTTCTAGTGGGAGAAGCTCTAATGGGAAACCTTTTCTTAAGAGACATTTCTCATTTGGCTCAAGGAGTTCCAAATCCATGTTAGATAATCAGTCAAGCCGGAAGAAAGGCTTCTTTTGGGCAAAATCTAGCAGGGAATAAGCTGCTTTGGGGTTGTTGAAAGGTAAGTTCCATTTTCTTCACTGTTTTGCGCTCCAATTTATGAAATAAGAATTTTCTACTTTCCCCTGTTGTAGTCGGCAGGTTATTTCCTATGTTTTCAAATCCAGATCAAACCTGCGAGTCAGGTTAGGTCATCACCAAGAAACTGCTTGTTCATAAACTAGTGAAAAACAAATACGACGATGGTGAACCAGTTGAACCATTTAAACTGATTACATGGTTGAAGTACTTCACCTTTTTACCCTCCATTAGAACTGTTAAAATTGTTTTGGTTTTTAATTTAAACATGTTTAAAACTCAGACTTTGACTATTTATTTGTCCAATGGAGGGAAAATGGGAGTATGTGATGCTACGAATGAACGGTTTAACTTCAATTTATATCTAGAAGCTTTTCCCTTTCACCCTTTATATTATTTTATGTGCGTTTGCATTGGATGAGAAATTTTACCTCTTTCTTTTTAGTTATTTGATGTGATACTAGCATGGGTTAGACTCATTTTAGTTTCATTTCTTGTATGTGCTAAATCATTTTGGTTATGTTAGAACAACTTTTAATTATTCTTGTCTGTGATTGTATTTATTTATATAAAAATCTTTGTAAAATTTCCCTGGTTTTGTTACATGTATATGACATTTTTTTGTATGTCTATGACAAAACAAAACCCAGGTTCAACCTAGTTGAAACATAAAATCTTTGACATCTCTCTTGGCTTGTTATATTTTACCTATTGAATTTTCGAAAACAATGCCTGGGTGTATCCAGATTTCACTGGGTTTGATTCCTCATGCACCAGAATTTGACTTCCAAGTTCAAATTTTTGAAAAATTGAGCTCCAGAAATCTCCGCAGTTATTTTGAACATAATTTTTCGTTTATTTCTCCTTAAAGCAGGTTCCGTTGTTGAACTTCTACACAACCTCAGATAAAATGTCCGAGGAAATGGCAAGATGACATTCATCAAGCTTTGATTTATAATCTCTGTATACACTAATACATGATTTCTAAAGGTTTAGAAGCTGGAATTTCTCTGTAAAGAAGAAATATGAAACTGAAAAGATTACATATAGGAAGAAGACAAAGATAGTGTTTAGAAATCAATGGTTTTGCTATTTTGTACAGATTGATTAGATTATTGCATATGGATATAATTCATTCTTGAAAGATGTTCTGTTGTCCCTTGTTCTGCTGATATGTAATGCAATATAAATGCCATAGGCCATTGGCAGTTTCTGGTGTATGACACAAATTTATTGTTAAATTGTAATATCTGAAGAACACTTAATCACTTCAAACATTTTATTTACCATATTTGAGTATCTATTATAGATATGCTTTCCTGTTCTCTCTTTTTTCTCATTTATATGGTTTGAGCTCATTCTTTGTAATCATGTTTCCAAACACACTATAAATCAATTTATATGGTGCTTTTTAATATTTATGATTTTTTTTCTCTTTTCATTCTTTTAAACCAAATTGCCAATTTGGTTGAGATTATAACTTATACAATGAAGTTTTAGCACTTTTTTAATATGACCTTCTATTTTTTTTCTGATTTTTTTTTTTTCAAATTAAGTATTTCAAAACTCTACTCGATTTTCTATTATTTCTCACTTTCCTAATTTCTTTTACTTTTTTTTATTGTTTTCTTATTATCAAAATGAATCAAGTCATGCATGCTGAAAAACATGATTTTATTTATTTTAATCTTATAATAAGATTGTGTTTATAAGTATGACTTTTTTTAATTCTTTTAAGATTTAGATTGAGGATAATTGAAATCTTTTTTTTTTAAATAAATTAGAAGTGTAAAAGGAATTAAAACAAATTTTGGTCAACTTATAGATGTATGACATTAACTTTCAATGTGGATAATTATAATGATTATGACATTCATTTTGGCATAGATAATCTTTTTTTTGGACTTATTTGGAGCTGATTCCTCCACTTTTTATGAATACAACTAGTAACTAATATTTTTTAAGTTAATATCCTAACATATTAATGGAGGCCAATAATTTTAACTGTCAATCCAACACAATTGAATTTGAAGTACCGTGTAAACTAATTTATGTATAGATATGCAAACTATTTTACCTTGAAATGTTTTTTCTTAGTTATGTAAAAAAATTTCAAATAAAATCAAGTTAGACACTGTTATGAACTCTCACATCCTAAAGTTTATCAATCATTTATTCATATAAATTCATAATTTATTCATATAAATTCATGTTATTTATCACAATAAACTTTGATATCTTAATTATGTAACACTCTAAATCATTCCTCATCATATAAAAATTTATTACAAAAATAAATTATCAATTATTTATCGGTACATGAAAAATTATTAAAAATAAAAAATAAAAGAAGGGAAATTACACAAACCCAATAAAAATTACACATTTCAAAATATAGATAAGTTATATCTATTATAAAATAATATTTAAATAAAATATTAATATACCTTAACTTTTTAAGTGAAAAAAAGGGTGCGAAGAATCTTAAGTCAAATCAATGATTTTTGTTGTTCCTTTGTAGTGACGTTGGAATCAAGATTAATTAATAATTAAGCTTCTACAAACATGGGTTGCACGCACCATGTTTCATGTTACTTGTTGACTCCAGGTTGAATCACATCACCAAAACTCTTAAAACTCTTAAAAATCCAAAAAATAATGCTACTCGTGACTTAGAAGACTTGCGTGCACGTTTCAATTAGTGGTTTTTGTCACTAATCTTGATTAACTTCCACTAATATGGCCTCATCAATGGTGACTTCACATTACTTAAAGAAGACGTTTATTAATTAATATGTCTAATACCAATTATTGGGTGACAAAAAGAAAAGTGTCTTATGTTTAATCACACCAAGGTGATACGTGGTATCTCTTACGTATAGAATTTCTAAGTCTTATTTGCTACCACTTAGTAAGACTCATTAATTAAATTGAATATTACGTGACTTTAGGGATTACAACGAATATATTTTTTTAAAAGTTAAAAATGTTGGAAGTCTTATCTCGATTAGAGATAAATCTAATTCACAGTATATAAGTGAGTACAATCCTTACTTTACGAACTGATTTTGTAGAATTGAGTCAGGTTTAAAACTTACTTCTAACATAGTATCAGAACTAGGTTAGAATCTATTTTAACGAATTTTCTTGGAGGCGTGAATGAGTGTGTTAGAAGTCGGTTTTGTAAATCTGAGTTAGACTTAAATTCAACCTCTAAAAAGAGAATTTTATGTAAATTATTCAAACTCTGCACTTTTAATATATTTCTCTTTCGTATTATTAGATAATTAACTTAATAATCAACTTGGAAGGTTACAAGAGATAGTAAATTGTATAATAAAAAATCACAATATTGAAGAAACTAGTTTAGAAATAAAATAAATTATGTTACAAGAGGAATTAAACCGTTAAATGGTTAAGAATATTGACTAAACTTGTTTAAATATAATATTAATTAATATAATTTAAAAAAATATAATGTATTGATATATTATTTTAACACACTCACAATATATATATATATATATATATATATATATATATATATATATATATATATAATTCACACTAACATTTTTCTATTTTCTGTGTTTATTTGTGGTATCTGCCTTGTAAGTATATAGTTTTTATGTTGTATAACTCCTCCGTCTATTGAAAAGATTTATTTGTTTAAAAAAATGAATTTCAAAGAAACAGTAAATAGATATTATATTCTTATGTGTTTGATTTATGAGAACACCTAAATTGTAATAATCGAGTTAATAATTAGTAATGTAAATTATTAAATTGGGATGTTTGCACTAATAAATAACTTAAAAGTCATATTTATATTAATTGAATTACATTTTTAAACTATTTCTCACAAAAGAAAATACCATAATTGTAGTAAAACTTATTATTAACAAATAAGGATCATCATTAAACATCACAAACATTTTTATCATTAATTTAATGTGATAATGAAACGAATAGTATGTTAAAAAAAAATCTATTTCAACAAATTTCTACATAAGCTTTAAATTAAAATTTTAAATTTATGCATAACCTAATTCTTATTCTCTTCTATGGGTTTCTCCATAACAGATGAGTGTTTGAAATTGAATACCATTTCCAAATGATAAGTGTCAGAAACATATTTTATGATTTTTTATTATAATGAACCCTAGACACATGGCTACACGTGTAGACAACTGTGATTCTGCATGGTCTCCATAAACCACACGTGTTGCTGCATGCAAATCTGAACACCGCCAAAGAAGACCCTTACGTATACATATATATATATATATATATATATATATATATATATATATATATATATATATATATATAGAAATTGTGTTAAAGAGGTGAAGACATGCAATTTGTGTTACGTGAATAGAAAAAGAAAAGTTTGAAGATGGCACAACAAGTGGAACTGAGAGATGAACATGGAAACCCTGTGAAACTCACAGATGCATATGGAAACCCTGTGTGGTTAACAGATGAGAAAGGTAACCCAGTGCACCTTACTGGTGTGGCAACCGTTGCAGATCACACTCCTCAACACATTCCTCTTCATTCCAACTCTACTTCAACCTCATTTTCTGTAAGTTTATACATATATCACATACTTTCTAGTGTAGGTTTGATATTTTACTTTATCTTATAAGTCTTGATTATAGTAGAACTGAAATTTATAAAAAAATGGTGACATTTTTACAATTTCGTCCAACTATATTATTTTGAATCTATGAAAAATTGGTGCAGTAAAAGGTTTTAGGCCTCAGTTACAAAAGAACCGAAGCCTATAAGACAATTCAATAACTAAAATTTCAAACCATAAGCATCAAGATTTTTGGCCTCAGGTCTTTATGGACCGAGGCAATATAAAGAGATTTTAGGTCTCAGTTACAAAAGAATTAAAGTCTATAAGACAGGCTAGTTAAAAAAAAACTGAAGTCTATAAGACAATTTAGTAATTGTCTTTTTTAAATGTATTTAGATATTGAATGTTTTATAAAATATTTTGTTTTGTTTGTGTTG
>Ga0214542_1000464_pt1:55000-73114 | contig 73114 bp, 37 predicted proteins | sample CNSS1metaG_FD_160096 | JGI IMG/M metagenome (GOLD analysis project Ga0214542, IMG submission 160096) | Root nodule microbial communities from cowpea collected in UCLA plant growth center, Los Angeles, California, USA - CNSS1 | ecosystem: Host-associated > Plants > Roots > Nodule...
TGTTGGTGGATTTGGCAATGTGTATCTGGGTGTGATAGATGAGGGGACTCAGGTGGCAGTGAAGAGAGGAAACCCTCAATCAGAGCAAGGCATCAACGAATTTCAGACAGAAATCCAAATGTTGTCGAAGCTCAGGCACAGGCACTTGGTGTCCTTGATTGGATACTGTGATGAGAATGATGAGATGATTCTGGTTTATGAGTACATGCCCAATGGACACTTCAGAGACCATCTTTATGGAAAGAACATGCCTCCTCTCTCATGGAAGCAAAGACTAGAGATCTGCATTGGTTCAGCTCGTGGACTTCATTACCTTCACACAGGCACAGCTCAAGGAATCATTCACCGTGATGTCAAGACCACCAACATCTTGCTTGATGAGAATCTGACAGCTAAGGTTTCTGATTTTGGACTTTCCAAGGATGCACCAATGGGGCAGGGACATGTTAGCACTGCAGTGAAGGGTAGCTTTGGTTATCTTGACCCTGAGTACTTCAGAAGACAGCAACTCACAGAAAAATCTGATGTGTACTCCTTTGGGGTGGTTCTGCTTGAGGCACTGTGTGCAAGGCCAGCCATCAACCCTCAGTTGCCCCGTGAACAAGTAAACTTGGCCGATTGGGCGATGCAGTGGAAGAGAAAGGGCTTGCTTGACAAGATCATAGACCCTCACCTGGTTGGATCCATCAATCCTGAATCTATGAAGAAGTTTGCTGAGGCTGCTGAGAAGTGTTTGGCTGATCATGGAGTGGATAGGCCTTCAATGGGAGATGTATTGTGGAACTTGGAGTATGCTTTGCAGCTTCAAGAGGCCTTCACACAAGGAAAGGCTGAGGATGAGACAAAGTTATCTGCAGCTGGTGCTCCACCTTCACCTCTGTCACAGGCACCTGCCACTCTCACGGGTGACGCGCCGGCACCGCCGCCGGCACCGACGTCACCACCAGCAGCAGTGGCAGTGCCACGGGCAGAAGTGAATAATCCTACACCAGAAGTACATTCTATTGATGACCATTCTGGAACTGCAATGTTTGCTCAGTTTAACAATCTCAATGGCAGGTAAAAGGCTAATTCGGTTTTTTCATGAATGGAACCTCCAACTGGACCGCCACAACTTTGCTCATCTCTAGGAGATGTTATAGTAACTTTGTGAAGGCTTGGACCAAAAAATTCCTGTGTAATGGTGTGATATATTGTGTATTGTTTCTCGAGTAGGTTCTCTTGTCCTCTTGTATTGTGTGTGGGGTATTATTTTGCATGACAGCAAAAGAGTGTATCAGATATGTAATGTGATTAACTTGTTGGCTTGTGAGAACACATGCATATTCAGCAGTACCATTAATCATGTATGGTATTATATAAATGAATTGTTGTATATTGATATGTAACTTGTATAGGGGAGGTAAGTGTAGAAGCATGTTCAAAGAAACTGGCTACTGCAGGTAGTGAAGTTGACTTGAAATTTTGTGTAATGGACCAATATTCTAGCAGGGTTTCTGAGTCATTTTACAAAAATGTCCTCTTTCTCTCATTCGGCCATATCAGAACTGAGATAGTTTTGTGTAATGTTCCGTTTTGAATGTATCTTTCCTTTTATTATTTCTTAATTTCAAAAAAATAGTTATCTTAACTGAGATAGAAGATGTAATGGCACAACATAAATATCAAACCGGTGCCTAAAAATTAAAATTAATCATTAAAATAAATTAATTTTTAAATTAGTTTTTAATCCATTAGTGACTAATTTAATAATCGATAACCACAGTAGATTTTGATCCAAAACAGGAAGGTCATAAGACAACCACTGTAAATTAGTTGTCACTGTCAAAATTATGGTGTCATGTCTACGAAGAAATGACAATTATTTTATCTAGTTTCACTTCTAAATTAAAGAGCAGAACCAACAATTGTTCCATCTATAGTTTTGATTACATTACTGTGTTGCTCCACATACTTTCTGAAAAATTAAATAGTTCACTATAGTTTAAATCTGACAAGATTTTAGTGTTCTCGCATTAATAATTGAAGACATTTTTGCAATCATCTAATCATTGTAAAAGCAAACAAATTTATCATAAACGATGGTCTGTGATTGAATGACAGAATAAAACTAGTTTGCATCGTCAATATATAACCTTTTTCTCATCTTATGATTCAATCTTTGAAGTTTCAAAACAATTCCATTCGGGTCTCTGAGACCCCACTTATGATTACTTTCTTACGAATCCAATTAAAAGTTTTAAAAATAAAATTATTAGAGTCCATAAAAAAATTCAACCCAATTGAGATGTATTTGAATCTTACCAAAAGAAGCATGCAAGTACTGAGAGGTTTGTTAGTAAAGTACTAAAGTAAGGATTTTTAAGATAGGAGCGCATAGCTTTACTAAATTTCCCTACCGTAAATGGTAGCATATTGAATGATTGAAAGAAAATGATAGGTGCAGATTTCAGGGGTTCAAAACACAGTCCATATTTTTAGGACCAAATAATACCATGTCATTTTATGTTTGGCAGGAAGTGGTCTCATTCAACAGGGAGAAAAAATTTGACAAGATATTCCCAAAGTGGGTTCAATTGGGGACAATTTTCCAGACAAGAGGAATCAATCACCATTATCAACAGTGATATATTTCATCTGGTTAATATGATGCGTTTAGAATATCTTATTTACAATATGGTTGGATTCTGAGTTTTGTTGTGTTGTTCTTTTAAAATATATGGATTGATACTGATTTTGAGGTTTTGAAATGTATTAAAAGAATTTTTAAAATACCAACATCAGTAAAACAGAGGACAACACAAAAATATCAGTAAAAAATCTAGACTCAGAAAATAGTATTTCAATTATAAAAACCCAATCATCATTCACAGCACAGACTTCATTTACCAATACATAAAGATCAAGTATACAATTACCATTCTGACAGATGGTAACTGCTCAAACTTTCTCACAATCCATGCAGAAGGGTACTCATTGCATCAGATATCATTTTGGTTGGTGTGAAAATGAGAAACATTTTGGTAAAGCATTAAGCCACTAGAGACTGCCATGTCTCAAACAAAAGCTGTCCCTTAGGCCTTGAGAAATGATGACAAATTCACCAGATAAAAGAAAAATCACATTTCAAATCTAGAATATAGTATACATGACAATAATTGAATAGGTAATCAGTTTGCAAAACTGTTGATCATCACTAATGTCATGTGTGAGAAAGTTAATTTATGAGGTCAATGATCCTCTCTGTCAGGCGTCAGGGAGAATAATACATGTTGCAGCTACTGAGAAAGCACAAGGGAGAAAAACAGTATCTATGTCAAGCAAAAGACTAATAGCAACATTCCTAACAACTACTATGGCCAAAAGAATCGCCAAACCTCCCTATAAATACAAAATTAGGATGCAAGAATTCATGCTGATTTTAGTTCATGAATTGACTATGACAATCTTCTCTTTTTAAAGCTGTCTAAATCACCATCAAGCATGACAAGATCGTCTTCGTCATCAATTACTTCCAACTGCTTTTGATGTTTTACTTCTTCGGCAGTGGCACTTGAAATGTCAGTCTCATCTGGAAGCTTTCGCTTCTTCAAGGTTGAAACTATACTTATTTCTTCATCCTTTTCAGATTCCACAGCAGTTACTACTGCATCTGAGGTGCTTGCACCATTGCCAACAGATTTGTCTTTATTTTCTGTTGCTGACACTGGTTGAGTCCATCCAGAGAGAACCATCCCATCAGGTTCTTTCTCTTCATCAAACTCCTCTCTGAAAATCACTCAGGAAAGAAGTTACTTTAAAACAAAAACCAGGGTTTGATGTGAACAAAAAACCAGGGTCAAGTTAAAACCTGTGTTTGATGTTAATACTGCAAACAAATTCCTGTTGCATATCCTCCACTATAAGCATTGTTCCACCAGTTACCGGAGAAGGAAGCTCAGCCAGGACCTGAAATTGATAGGAAACAGGCTTTGAAACAATCACGATCATATATTTTTTTCCAAATCAAAGACAACAAATATACCTTTTCAAGGTTGGCCTCATAAATGGCAATCATGTCGTCCTCAACATCACCAGCTTCATAAAGGAGGTTTGAAGCGCACATAATAAGAGGAAGGTTCATCCCTAGTTTTGCCTTAACAATTTTTTCGACAAAGTCTTTCAACTTTGAACGGTTGGTGTTTATTTCAAGGGATAAAGGTGTCTGTTTTGCACATAAAAATTTATTGAGTGTGAGCATGTTTTTAACAATGACTTCAGGCAACATACATAATAAATGGAGATTTGGCAAACCTCGGAACAAACATAACAAGACTTGTTAGGTTCGAATGGTTCCACCGGCATAAGCAGCATGTTTCTTGATGGATGTTCCAGACAATATGTCATTCTATGAGATGTCCAGAAAAGATTAGAAAAAACATTAAAAATAGTAAAATTGAATTGTAAACCACAAAGTAATACATTAATCAAGAATTACTTAGAGAAGCAATGAGCACCAAGGAAAGAACAGGAAGGATAAGACAACCCTTCAAACAGAATCTACAATAAATAAAATATATAAGATACAGAAAAATGAGGACAGGACAAAAACGCTCAGCAATATAGGAACAAAAATTCCCTTAAAGATCCATGCATTTAGCTCATATGAAAAAAATCAACAAAGAAAGCACTGTCTGTACCCTCTTAAGTCATGATTATGGGCATTCTTTTTAGCCTTTTCTGCAGAAAAATGTTTTTTCAACTATAACTAATGGTTTATAAAATTTATAGTAATTATGTATTTAAAAAAATGAAAAAACCTTGTTAAGAAACCAGTTGCACTTTTCTCAAACAAAAACACAAAACTAACTTTCTTTTCAAAACCTTTAAAGAACAAACAAGCCCCAAGCAATCTTATAAAATCAGAATGCTATTCAGTTGCGATAAACTATACTGATTTAATATTTAACAAACTAGAATGATAATTATCAAGTATTCAAAATGAAATCTGGGTGTAAGCTCTACAACCGATCACCAGCAACATGATTATCCATTGCGCTGTAAGAAAATTGTCAATAGCCTGTAGGTAGCATTTTCTCCCAAGGTAATTTTTGCTTAAAATAACATTTCACAATGTTTCCTCAAACCCAGACATTAAGGCACAAAGCCACTTTGGCATCACTACAAATAATTTTAAAAAGAATACAGAGGAAGTGGAATCACATCATACCTACAACTTTCAATGTCATTTTGCAGCACCTTGATTGCTTCAATGACAATCAACCCAGCAATAACAGCATTTGTGGTCGCAACAGCATGCACAATATTACCAGCAATACCTTTGGCTTCAAAAAGGCTGTGCAGAGGGATGCCAAAGGAAGCAGCCCTTATGTTTGCAGCTGCAGTAACAAATTCAACAGCCAACTGATCATCTTTATCAAATCCTAGATTGCCAATCTCCTGCTCAAAGATGAATTTAAAAATAAAAACAAAATTTTGTATCAGATATAAAGATAATATTAAAATATGATAAATTCAAACAAGTATCGCGAAAGACCTTTTCCCTTTTTGTAAAAAATAGTCGCAATGCTTCAAGAAATATTTTCGAATTTTCTCTGAGACTCCAAATATCCTGTGGATTCTTCATACCCAAAGATGTCATGGCAGATACTGATAATTCATCATCACACACACAATTTTTCTCCAAGTTTCCATTTTGTTGGGCAAGATCATCAGAAAGAACATCCTTGCTGTATATAGGCTTTGGTCTATTACGATTTTTCCATGTCTCTTCATTAGACAAGGCTAATTCAATGTTATACCCAAATACATGGTCAAAAATTTTCCTTCCATATTGATCAATGTCTTCATCTTTCCTACGTTCAAATACATCCTCCACATTTTCTGAGGAGCTAGCACCATCACTTGATCGAACATTCAAGTCATTTCCCTGATTCTTATCCCCAAATAACTTGGCAAAAAGTAGGTCCTTTGCCCACACAACACAGTGAACAAACTGCCACAAACAATGGGAGATAAAAGCTTAGGTCTCAATAAACAGAAGTTTGAAGCAAACATCAAAATTCATACTTATTTTGTGAACAGGAAAGGCAAAAGCTTGAGTTTAATATATGACCAGTAATATGTCCTAAAAAATTGTAAACAGTCATAGACTACATGTTCGGAGGCCTATAACTCAATATAACTTTCATGGGCAATCACACTAGTGTTACACAAATTAAAAATGACAATAAACCATACCTTTGATGGGGTACTTGTGATAGTACAGACAGGATATGTCTTAGGGGCTGGTTTAGGCTGACACTCATAGCACTCTGTTCTTCCCTTGACATGTATGGTTACCTACTTTCAATTTAAACTAAATCATAAATTTGATTGAGAAACAGCAAATTGATATATAGCAGTAATTAGCAACACAATCGCATTAAATTGACATCATGTAAAAGTTGGCAATAAAGAATGTCAGATACATGTTTCCATGAAAGTCCATAGGCAGATGGGGTAACAAAATTAGCAAAAGAAACGGCAAGTATTAAACATCAAACCTCAAATGTCACACAATTACAATTTACAAATTTTAAGAATTGAAAACTTTAAATTAATCTAATCAGAGAACATGAACAAAACTGAATTAGAGGACGAACCTTTTAGTGGATAATCGCATGAAAAAAATTAAAGATCTAGCGATATCTACATGTTGAAACACAAAAACATGTACATAAAACATGTTGCTTTCCCAATAAGAAATTAGCTTCCCTAAGAACACTGTTGATAGTCACTAATAATAACCAATTTTCATAACTAGATATATATATATATATATATATGTGTGTGTGTGTGTGTGTATGGACAGCTAGATAATAAATAATTAAAATATATATATAAACATACATATATACATATATATATATATATAGAGAGAGAGAGAGAAAGAGATACACTTGTACACAAATAACTATGAAACCCGAAAATTACCACTCAGAATCTACTAAATAATGCTAAAAGAGCATCCCACTTAAAATGGATATCACTTACTCAGAACCAATAAATGCAATTAAATTACCTGTCCAAGGAACCCAGTAGTTCCACTTTCAACCAAAGGAACATTAGCTGCCAGGCACAAGCGATTCACATGCCGGCGTGCATCTAGATTGTCAAGTCCGTTTAGAACAACGTTAAATTGCTTAAAGAAGTCCACATTGAATTCAGGATCTTTGACATTTGCATGGTATGGAGTAATGTTTATGTGGGGCCTAAATTTTAACACAGCATCCCTGGCAACCTGGTTGAACACTTTGTCATATGGATGCACAACTGAAACCTATACCATTAACAATAATAACAATACCAGTTCAAACTTACTTTAGCTTTAGATTGCCCAACGTGAGATTGTCGAAATAAAAATTGTCTATTCAGGTTACTGACTTCTATTGTGTCCATGTCAATCTGCACGTTAGAAATAAATTAAGAAAATTTGTTAAAGCTCATCCGTAGCTTAAAACAATACAGTTAGACCAAGAGAGACAAAAATGACTAGTGAGCACATGCACAAACAAAATATCAACTCCTCATACATAAAGCAAGAATTCACGATGGGTTAACTGATTGGTGACAATAAGACTGCAAAATCAATGTTCATGCTCAAGCCTTTATCCAGGAACTCAATTTAGTAGAAAGGGCGGCATTGTACAAAATCAGCAAGGAAAAACTGTAGGATGGATTTTTCGAGAAACAAGGATGGTGAGAATTATACACTTGAGCTATATTAAGATAGTTTTCAGCCCAGTATGCTTATCTTCAAACAGCTCTTCAGGTTCCAAAACTATAAATAGAAGTTGTCCATGACAAATAATTGTAAAACTAATGGACGTGACAAAAATTTGGCCACACTTAATGATGCATTGATTACAACAGGTAAGAATCTAACTTGCAATAATAAATAATAAAGTTATCAATCTAGGTAGCAACACATAGCGACAAACTATAAAAATGCTATAATGGGATAACATGAACAGGGGCCACCACTACTTTAAATATTATTATTTAAAGAGCTTAAATATGTTTTTATTCCCTATAAATTAGTAAGTTTTGCTTTTGGTCCTAGAAATATTTTTCTTTGTTTTACATCATTGTAAATTTCAAATAATTATTTTTAGCCCTTGTAAAATGTGTGAATCTTGATTTTATTCCCTATGAAATATTTTTCTCTAATTTCCATCCCTCTAAAATTTTAAATTACTATTGCTAATCCCTAATATTCATTTTAAGATAGATAAATCGCAGTTCTTTGATGGAAATTAAGCTTTTTGTAGCTGTCACATGTTGACACCATTTCACAACACTAATATGTGTCAATTGGAATCGTCACTTAACCTTTTGTTCAATACACAAACAGTTAACTAGTGTTATACAATAGTAGGGATCACAAGTAGTGATTTTTAATTTTAGAGGGACTAAAAACAAAAAAAAAAAAAAAAAAATAAAAAAAAAAAAAAAAAAAAAAAAAAAAAACAAATTACAGACACCAAAATCAGAAACTCAGTCATTTTACATGAACTAAAAACATATTTAAGCCTTATTTATGAATGCAACTTAAATAATTTGTACTACAAATATAAATACTCAAAGGAAAAAATAAAAACACAAATTAAAGAAAGCCATGATAAATAATGAATAACATTTTACACAAAAATCACCATCAATCCAGATGTGCTATCATAAAGTCAATACCATGTGGGCAAGTAGAAAAAGTCACATAGCAGTTGACATATAGACCAATTATTTAGTCCAAAAAAATCAGTAGGACCTACGGAAGGCACATGCTGCAACCACAACCCTAGTATCCACAATAGTGGCAAAAGTCACAATTGGGAATCAGAGGAATTCCTCAACTTAATAGTGCAAGTACCACAAAAGCGGTAATTTAGCAAGACAAAGTAAGAACATAGTAATGAAGTCAAAAAAGGAACGATGATGAAGTTAATAGAAAAAATAACCGAAATAGTAAAAATTAGCAGATTGTGAACTGGGAAGTCTAAAGGAAGAACTGAATACATAAAAATGTTGCAGTATGAAGGAAGACATGCCAAAACAGAGGTAACTATTTCGTGGAATGGTAAAAAAAAAGGGTTTCAAATATTCTAATGATAAAGACAGAGATGTGTTAAAAATGGGGGAGAAATCACAAATTTATCAGGAAAAAACCTAAACAATGTTGTTTATGGGGTAAAAATTGCTTTTCGGAGCCTATTGTCATTGTTATGCCATTATAACTGCAGCCGCAACGGCTGGCTATTGAAATACGCTTCGCTAGTTGAATCCCATCGGTATGGCAGCTCCGCTATTGATTATTATACTATGACAATAGATATATACACATGTACATATACAATTATAAACATAAGAGACGGTCCTTGACAAAAACATGTACAGCACAAGGTCACAACACAATCGGGATTATATTCGGTAGTAACTATGAAGATACTCGTTCTGAGTACAACAGCATTCAGCAGATCCACCATTATCATTAACCTATCACCCTCAGCATTGAGTAGCTACACTATCTCTACCAAAAAAACTAATTTTCATTAAAGTTCAATTCTCGAAGATCTTATTCGCCATAACTATAATTACTAAAACTCAAGATTCCCAAATAAATACCAAGATCCACAACCACCCCCCACTAACAAACACCGTAAATCCATCATCCTCAACATCGATTACGAAAGAGCAATTCGAATCAACAAACCGTAAGCTCCAACACAGCAGTCCCAACAAAAACCATTCCATTCTCCCCTGAATACAGTTCATACCTAAAAGCATGAAAACCAGCTCAAACAACCCACCTGGCCCCAACACTCAAAAACTCTTCCTCCTTCAACAAAACATTGAAATTCAGAACGAGAAGCAAACAGCCACCAACTACACGAAAGGAGCAAGGACTCAAACTACCAACAACCCTCCCAAAACCGAAAACTAACAAATCAATTTTAAGCACAACACTGCACCACCCCAAGACCTCAATACAGTTATGCCAGCCCAAACAACACTAACCCCTCGCGCTCACAGACACCTCCTTAATAAAACCAAGGCGCGAAACATTTGAAACACCCATCTCACGAAACGCACGAGGCTCGAAACTTTAACCAAACCCCGACAGCACAAAAGCCCTAAACAAAACACCCAAAAAACTCAAACCCCAAAAAAATAACTGAAGAACCCTTTCCTTTAAAATAACTGAAAAACCCTTTTCTTAAAATAACCTCAAAGACCCAAATAGAGAAGAAAACTAACGATGTGAATGTCAGGGAAGCCGGAGAGCGCGAGAGTCTTGAGAAGCTCGCAGCCAATTCCACCAGCACCAACCATAAGCACTTTTGCATCCTGAAAAAACCCAAAACGACATAAGTGGTATAAAAACGGCAAGACACTCGTGGTGGAAACGACAGAGAGAAAGGGAGTACCTTTACAACGGCGGAAGAAAAAGGAGGAGAGCCCATTGGAAGTGAGACTGTGAGGAAGAAGAAGAAGAAGAAGAAGAAGAAGAAGAAGAAGAAGAAGGGAAGGTGTAAAAACAGAAGAATAGTTGAAAAAAATCACATGAGAGAGAAGAAGAAGAGAAAAATTGCAACGAGGTTTTAAAAAATTGAAAAGGGGAAAGTGGTGCAGGGAATCGAACCGTTGACGTGAGGGAAGTGGCAGAATCTAAAAGGGTCGTCAGGGAAAAAGCGCCAAACCCCAAAATGAAGCCAAATCGCGCAAAACAAAGCATTATAAATAAAAACACTCAGAATTGTGGAAAATAAGAATATCGTAACACCGACACAATGTGTTTTGTTGTTCCTTCAAGTTGTCACTTTTGTTTTCCGATTATTGTTAGCTTTTGCAAACTATATTCAAAATCTGAAACTAAAAATGTTTTTAAACAAAGTGAAAGATGTAACAATTAACCCTAATGTGATTATTTAAACAAAAAGTTCCCTCTTTGAATCGGAATTATTTTGTTAGTTTGTGGGAGTAATTTTATTCCATAAATTATTTTAGATATCATAGCATGAAATTATAGCAAGAAAACATAATCAAACTAAAAAGCAAAACATTGAAATTTAGCTGTCCACCATTTTTTTTTCCTTTACTTTAACTTATTTCAATAATCCTTTTAGTTATTTTAACAAGATTGTGAAATAAAAAAAAAGTTAGAAATAACAATTTAAATTATAATTTGTTTGATTCGATTAATTTTTTTTTGGTTGATTTTTATGAAAATCAAAATAAATATTTATTTCTGTATTTTTTTACAGTCAGTTGATTTTATTGTAAACTTATTACGTTATTTAAAAAATTTATATATATATATATAATGTTATCTTAAAGGATTAAAAAAATAGTAGTTATCTTTAAAAGATATTCTATTATTTAAAACATTATATTATTATAAATATAATTTTTATTAATTGAGATTTTTTTTATAAAAGTCGTCAGTTTTTTATAATTTATTTCTAAAACTTTTCCCTTTCTCCTCTTTAATCTACACTTCCCATTAATTATAATTAAATACACTAAGTTCATTTGTCTTCTCTTTTTTAATTCAATTTAGCATTTTGAGTTGCACATGATCTCTCATTCAATGCATGTGATTAAAAATAACTTAAAGTATATGTTTATGTGATCGTGATATTATTTTTAGGATTAATTATGTTTTTCGTCTCTTTATTATTATTATTTTATGGAAATTGTCCTTTTCACAAACGTTAAACCATTTTGGTTCTCATGATTTTAAAATTATTGATTTTAGTTCCTAATTTGTGAATGGCGTTAAGTTTGTGACTGCGTGGCAAATGGCGTTCCAGCTAGGCTCGTCATCTGACGACACGTGGTTATTAAGATGCAGACACGTGTTAAACGAAAAAAAAAATCTTTATTTATTTAATTTCTTTAATTAATATTATATAATCTATTTTTTAAACAAGTTTTTTAACATGTGCGCTTTTCATTTTAGAGGGTGCAGACGGAAGCTCTACCAATGCATCAATGAGAAAGAGTTTGGAAGAGAGATCAGGAGGTTCTAATTTGAAGGAACAGAAATTGAAATCCATTACCACGTCATCGTAGAAAATCGAAGTGCTAACAATTTGTTCATCAACATAAGGTAGGTTGATTTAAGTATTTGGGAATTTTTTTTGTTTTAGGGTTTATAAATAAAGAGGAGTGTTGGGTCGAAGGGTGGTCCGTCGTCATCGTCTTCTTCTACGCAAGTGGGATCCTCTCAATTTGAAAGAAAAGTTTGTGGTTGTGGCGACCAATTACTGCTTCTTAAAGCAACTACTACAAAGAATAATGACAGATTTTTCTTCAGGTGTCGAAATTGGGCAATACATATATTTTTTGATGGTGTTTAGATTTGTTAATTTGTTTGTGGGGATGTCTCAATTTTGTTAAATTTGTTACTTTGTATTGTAGAGTGAATCACATTGTAACTACTTTTGATGGGTTGATGCGGTGGAACCTAAAGTGGAAGGAAAGACTAAAGTGGAAGAAGGAGAGAATGAAAATTTAAGTTGTAGTGAGACAATGATACTTCAGTTGTTGCAAAAGAATACCAAACTAAAGAAGAAGTTATTGGCGGAGAGAAAAATGGGAGAAATAAAGTTTTTTTTTATTTTGTCTTGGGTTTTACTGTCATACTTCGTGTTTTATTTTTGTTAAAGGCAATTTGTAAGGAGTAAGTTTGTAACCAATTGGTCATTTGGCAGGATATTAGGAATTTTTCATTTCATTGTTATGAACTGCAAAATCTGAAATGTTGAATTTAAGTTTCTTAAGCAAATTTAAGTTTCTTTTCTGCTCCCTTCTTTAAGTTTAAATTTATAAGGAAGTTAAGTTTCTGGTATCGAAATTATACTTGAACACTGATACGTAATCTGAGTGTGATCTATAAATAACAATACTCAATAAACGAATAGTGTTAATATATATATGCACTATGAAAATTTGTACTTTTTCTCCCATTGCTCAAAGTTGTTTTAACATATACTGAAAAGGCATGGCTGGAAAAGCAAGGCCAAGTATTGTTCCAATTGTTTATCAAACATCAATTTATTACCTGACCATGAAAGTTGTATTATATCCCAAATGTAATCAAGCATCACGAAGCAAAACAGTGGTCCAAGTGTGATGTATAACAACGCATCAAATAAGTAGCATCACATATAATATTCAAAACAGTGGTCCAAGTGATCTGTTTCGATCTCCTAAAGCTAAAACAAATACAACTGGAAAGTTCATCACAGCTAACAACAAAAAATACATTTAAATCAAAATATCCATGTGACCATCACTACATAACACAACTCCCAATATTGTTCACATGGGTTGTCCAATTGGTGGGTTGCTCGAACTTGCTTGTGAACCTAAAGTAGGTGCGCCACTTGGGGGCTTGGATGACCTTCCTCCCTTCCTATTAGTTGTCCTTCTTATGGTGGTAGCAAATCTTAAGTTCGTCTTCCTCCCGAATGCAGTGGCAATGGTAGTTGCAGTTGTAGTTGTTGCAGACTTATTCTTTTTCTATATTCCCTGTTAAGAACATACACTCATTAGCTCCAACTCTGTAATTATATCATATTTGATTTCATTATGATAAACAATATTTACCTTGTTGGTTCTTCCCTGCTTGCAGCTTTTGATGTTGTGATCAAATTGTCCACAGTTACTACACTTCATTCTAAGATGCTTCTTCCCCAACCTAGAGTAATTGACATCCTCATCAAGTTCTCTCCTTCTTAATTTTCGTGGCCTTCCAGGAGGAGTCTTAAATATTGGGGGTAGGATTTGTGGTGCATTACTTTTAGGCCATAGTTGTTGGCCATTAATGGGTGAAAATTGTGACCCATAACAAGCTTTTATAAGTCTCCCTTTTGTAATATGCATGCACAAAATCATAGGGTTGTTCTATTCTATAATTGATTGCAACCACGACATGTCTACATGGTATGGCAACTAAGTCCCAAAAGTAACATGTGCAAGTGTGGTTTGTGAGGTCAACTATGAATTTATCCATTGTGAATCCTTGTGTAACTTCAAACCTACCATCTTCAGCCCAAACAGCAAACCAATTTCCACTTTTCTCTATTTCCCTATCTAGCCTTTTGTTTGGTTTAGGCATGACAACACCCGTATATGCACTTCATTTTTCTCGCAAATGTGCAAACCTACTCATCAAGTAAGTCCTAATCCACTCCATCATTGTTATAATTGGTTTATCCCTAGCTAACAATATAGGTCTATTAAATGACTATAACAAGTTGTTCATGAGGACATTGCACCAAGAATATGCACTAAATGCATGCTTACACCAAGACTTACGTGGAATTGCATATAACCATTCAACAACTTCTTGATTGACTTTCTTTAGCTCTTCCATATTTGCCTCCCAACCTTGATAATATGTGGTTTTAGCAACTGCCATCATGAGATTCCTAATGACTATACTACCACCAAATCTATTGTTATAGTTGTTGTACAAATGCCTTAGACAAAAATGATGTTCAACTCCATGCATTAGTTCATCAAATACTTGCATCAGGCCTTGTAAAATGTACATATAGAATAACTCAATAATACATATTATTTAATTGTTCACTATTAAGTACACGAATTTAATTTTACCTTTTGTTGATCTGAAATAAATACCCATCGATTGGTTTGAATATCTTAAATGTCCTCCAACAATAATTTTAGGAACCACCTCCAAGTCTCCTTGCACTCATTCTCCACAACAGCAAATGCTACTGGAAAATACTGGTCATTTGGATCCCTTGCCACAACAACTAATAGTTGGCCTCCATAGCTAGTCTTAAGGTGACATCCATCTACACCTATAAATGGTCTACAACCATTGACGAACCCTTTCTTGCACCCATCCAAACACAAATAGAAGGACCCAAACCGTGGCTGCAATGTGGGCTGAGGTTGATTAATTTTAATCTTCATTGTTGTTTCAATAGACACTCTCCTCGGCTCTGCAGCATAATCATATAGCAAATTGTATTACTTTGCCCATCTCCTTCAAGAATGTCCATTGCAATCTCTTTTGCTCTACAAGCCCTCCAGGGGGTTATTCCAATGCTGCATGATCTTCGGACATCATCAATAATTTCATTAGTTGTCATTCTCCCAACATTTCTAAACTTATCAACTACAATTTTGGAAACTCAATCCTTGTTTGCATTCTTGTTAACAAAAACTCTGCCACAATTATGGGTATCAAACAAGGTCTTGACCCGAAAAGTCTAACTTCCTCCAACTTTGTTGCATAAAATAAGAATTCCACACTTCCTCTTGCAAATTACCCTCACTCGGACATCATCATTCTTGATAAATTTAACTTCTCTGCCATTCAACACAAAATGCTCCATCAGAGCTTGCTTGAATTGTTTCAAGGAACAAAACTCCATCCCAAGTATGAATTTGAATTCCTTGCACATCTCTTCGCCCCTGAATATTGGGTATTTCCTCCCACCCTCCCCATCAGCAATATCCACATCACTATCTAGCTCATCAGTGCTATAGTTGGCATCTATTTCATGATTATCAGTACTTTGTTGTGTGCCAGAAGTACCCAGACCTTCACTTTAGTTTGCCTCAGCAATACCCATACCAATTGTTCTTGACTTCTTCCTATTTTTCCAATCTTGTTTTAATTTTTTCCACCTGTCTAAAACTTGAGAAAAATTCCTACGTGGAGTATCTTGCATCCCAAAACAATCATCATCATCTTTGTGTCTTTAATCCTCACTCTCATCCAATTCATCAGGTTCATCGTCATCTGAAAGAACACCAGATTCATCACCACCCCCCTCAACTTCATTTGTCACACCGAAATCAGCACTAGCGTTTGCCTCTTCTTCATTTGCCCCACCACCATTAACAGCCACGTTTGCCTCTTCTCCATTTACCACACCACACAACATTTAACTCTTATTCATTTACCCCACTACCATTGACAACAACATTTGCCTCTTCTTCATTTATCACACCATCATTAACAACAATAGTTGCTTCTTCTTCATTTTCCCCAACATGATTAACAACAACATTTGAATCTTCTTCATTTACCCCACCACCATTCACTCCTTCAACAAGTTAGCAGAACTAACCAAATGATCCACATAGATCTCAACCTCCTTGTCGTATTTGGCCAACTCCAAAGCATTCATATCTTCACATAATGGCCTTAGATCTTTATCCCTTCTCCCTTTCTTAGGCTTCCACCACATATAAAGTTCTCCATCATACTTAAAATCCTTCTTTAGAATACCCAATGCTTCAAAGTAGGACCACATATCTGGATCCAGTCCACGCACTACATGCTCCTCTCCACCTTCGTAACGCAACATCCTTCCCCTAAATCTTTCAAATTTCCCCATGTGATGGAACACGACTAAAAAACCCATTTGTCCAACAACCAAAAGAGAACCATAAACCTATCAAAACCAACAAGAAATCAAAACTACACTAACACACCTGCTGAAAACTGGAAACACCCAATAAATTTTCCCCCAAATCAAAAGCACCAAAACCCTAAATCAGAATAAGAAAGGAAAGAAAATACTTAGCTCTATTTCCAGCCAATGTTGCTCTTCCAACCTCGCCGAGAAAGTCCCTCACACACCACGCAAACAACTTCAAACAACCTCGTCGAGAACATTTACTCACACACGTTTGGTATTCCAGTTTCACCACGCAAACGAAGGACACCTTTCTGCCGTGGAGCAAATCCTTCTCCCACACTTACGAACGAGGATGTTCTACTGTTGATGCAAAATGAAAAACGCACATGTTAAAATCTTGTTAAAAAAATATATAATATTAATTAAATGAATTAAATAAAGAAAGAAAAAAATTCATTTAACACGTGTATGCATCTTAATAACCATGTGTCACCAGATGACGAGCCTAACTGGAATGTTGTTTGTCACGCAGTCATAGACTTAACGCCGTTCACAAATTAGGGATTAAAATCAGTAGTTTCAAAATCATGAGGACCAAAATGGTTTAACGTTTGCGAAAGGGACCATTTCCAAAAAATGATAATAGTAGAGGGACGAAAAACATAATTAACCCTTATTTTTATATCTCTAATCACAGTTTCCTTTGTGTAGTTGGAATATCTTGTGAGTACCAGAGCATTTAGGATGAACATTTTGAATCATAGGGTTTCTATTCCAAATAAGGACACTTAGTAATCCTTAATTACATGATTGTACTTGTTGGTATGAGTTGATGTGCGAGTATTCATTTCAATTATATAAACTTAAATTTGTGATGTGCATGTGTCATGCTATGATTGAGTTGTATAAGATGTATCATCAACTTGGACTATCTAAATCGCTACAAACTTGAGGGTATTATACTTTTTGAACTAAGAATCGCATAAGCGTACTTAGATTCGACAAATGATTGATTTGATACATTTATTGGATTGTTGGTTAAATGTAAACATCACTGGGTGAAAACTAAAATTTCTAACCAATGATCTTGGATGACTTCACTCATTGGGCGAGTCTAGTGAAACCAACTCCTAGTGATCTAGTTCACTAACCGAAGGAACCCCTCGTAAACGAAATTTCTAGAGGTATGAAACATTTTGTTGTTGTCGCAAATCTCTTTACTGTAGCGAATACCATTTTTTTTATTTTTTCCTCCAAATGACTGCTTACAAATCTTCTTTAATCATCAGAAACAAACACAATAACACATACCTTTCTTTCGCGTAGACAGTAAAACATTCAAACCAAACATTATATATGATATTATATTTATAGGTGATTATATTGTAATATTATTATGTTAATATACAAAATAAATTTATATTTGTCAAGAAGAAAGTGGAATAAGTGGAGAAAAGAGGAAAAAATAGCAGTTTATGAATGAAAAAGAAAACTGATAGAATAATTTTATGAAAAACATGTAAAAATAACAGTTAATCTTTAAAAAATAAATAAATAATTATATTATAAAAGTAGATTACAAATAAGAAATAAGAGATTATTGGACAGAAAAGAAATATATATATATATATATATATATATATATATATATATATAATTTGTTCTT